>MDTB01082973.1_pt1 | contig 121827 bp, 77 predicted proteins | sample 811161 | NCBI WGS metagenome assembly MDTB01 (sample SAMN05326650, study PRJNA326480) | marine metagenome | isolation source: seawater | place: Mediterranean Sea | collected 2009 | reverse complement strand
TCTACTGTCAGGTGAAGTGCCTCAATTCGTTTGGCTGTAGCTGGCCCCACCGCTGCAATACGCACATTTCCAATGGAGCGAATATCATTGTAAGCTTTGAAGAAGGCTTCAAAAAAAGCGTCAACTCCTCGAGCGCTAGTGAAAATGACCCAATCGTATTCGCCGATGCCCAGGATACATTCGACAAGTTCACGAGATCGAGTAGTTACATCAGAGCGCAACACGGGCACAGGAAGAATATCGGCCCCCAGATCATTGAGACGCTGTGTCAGGGAATCTTCTTTGGACGGCGCACGAGTGACGACAACTTTCTTCCCGAATAATGGTTTTCTTTCAAACCAATTCAACGTTTTTCGCAGTGTAACGACCTGGCCGATGACGACAATAGATGGTGAAGTGATTCCTTTATCAACGGCGATATCCGGTAAATTGCCAAGTGTTCCTGAGACTGATTTTTGCTTGCCGTAAGTACCCCAGCTGATCATTGCTGCGGGTGTGGATGCAGGGAGTTCATGCTTAATTAACTCATCTGCTACGTCCTTAAAGCGCTCGACACACATGAGCAATACCTTGGTGCCTGGTGTGCGGGCAATCGTATCCCACGGATAATCCGGCACTTTTTGATTTGGGTTGGATCTGCCAGTGAAAACGCTGTAACTAGACGAAATTTCTCGGTGGGTCAATGGAATCCCTGCATATGCCGGTACCGCGTTTACAGAAGAAATTCCCGGTATGACCTCAAAAATGATACCTGCCTCATGAAGGGTAGTTGCTTCTTCTCCTCCACGGCCGAAAATAAAAGGATCTCCTCCTTTCAAGCGAACGACCATTTTACCTTCTTTTGCCTTCTGGACCAGAAGCTGGTTGATAGCTTCCTGTGACATGGTATGGGATCGTGGTTTTTTTCCTCCAAAAATTATTTCTGCTTCAGGCTTGGCATGCTCCAGCAGGGCAGGGTTGACCAGAGCATCATGTATAATGCAATCCGCTTTGGATAGGAGTTTGGCGCCCTTCAGTGATATAAGCTCTTTATCACCGGGGCCTGCTCCTACAAGAAATACTTTGCCAATGTGCGTCGACATCCATGCAATCTATCTGGCACTCGACCAAAATTGCAACGCATGGTTGAAGAATTTAGTGAAGAGACTGTCGATCGGAAGCTGCTTGCAAGAATGCCTGGTTCATCTTCAACTGGCACGCCCCGCCTTTGAATCATCAGAGGGTAGATGCTTGGGGTAACAAGATCGCCCCAGCTATGTGTGTTGCATAGGCTCCGGCATGCACTGAAAGTGCCTTGCGATAAAACCTCAGTCACACCTTGCGGCTCCATCACTGCCTGAAATCCAAGCCCAGAGCTCATGCAAACTGTAAAGCCTGTTCTAATACCGCCAGTTTTAGTTCCAGTCAGCTGATGGTTCGTTCCTTCTGACTGGATACGTTTGCCGCGATACGCTCTTTGGCTGAGGATATCACAAGATCTCATGGTCATGAAAGCGAGTGGTTGGCAAGGGCCGGTCGTATGCTCGGGTATGGTTGTGCGCAGGTTATAAGCGGGGCGGTGGAAGTCCATGGTTTTTCATGGACAGGGAGGCGCAGTCTTGTTCCTTGTTTCACTCTTTTAGGTTGGAGTAATCTCTTTGCTGCAGTATGGGTAGGTGAAAGATCTTTCGGAATCTAATAAAAGTGTTCTAACTGCCGTTTGTCTTTTAGTGCCCCCCAATTGCCATCATGCCACTTAAGTCGACCTCAATGAAATTTCTCTCTTTGGAGGGCGAGAAACAATCGGTGATCATTAATGGTCGATGGCCTGAAGTTTTCCCTGAGAGGCCGCTGTCCAGCAACATAGCTTGTAGAGGATACGCGCGCCTACGTTGGCGTCCCATTCTGTTTCTCCAGGAGAAACCTCGCACAAGTCGAATCCTGCGATCCTTCTGCCGCTTTTAACGAGTGCCTTGAAGAGGCTCAGTACTTCCCCAAAGTCGAGACCGCCGGGAACCGGAGTACCTGTATTTGGGCATAATTTTGGATCCAATCCGTCAATGTCGAAACTTACATAAACGTATTGTGGAAGTGTATCAATTATCTCTTGAATGGACTGTCCCCATGCCACTCCTTGATGAGCAGCTTCTTTCAAGTCCGCATCGAAAAATGTATGAATGCGGTTTGGGTTTTCATGAATCAATTCCAGTTCCTGCTGGCAAAGATCACGGATGCCCACTTGGGTTAATGTTTTGAGGGTAGTCATCTTGAGCGCGTTCCACATGATGCTGGCATGCGAGTATTGAAAGCCTTCATAGGCAGGTCTCAAATCGGCATGTGCATCGATTTGGAGAATTCCGAAATCTCCGTAATGCTCCGCTATCGCCTCCATTAATCCAAGAGGGCAGCTATGATCTCCTCCCAATAATGCTGGGATCTTTTGATTCTGCAATAACTCCAAAGCCTGAATTTTAATAGATTCCTTCAAACAAAATCCGGCCTGATTCGCTTCTTGAACAACAGGGAAATTCGGATTGGGGGGCATGCCCTCTTCCAGTGACTCAATGTAAGAAACTGTTTTTGTTCTCAGCTGCTTGCTCTTCCTCTGAATGTCTGGATCAAGCAATTTCAGACAATAACCAGGCTGCCATGCCTCATGAAAATTTGGATCAGCCAGGTCTAGCTGGGCGGATGCTTTCAGAATAGCTGCGGGGCCATTTGAAGTGCCGGATCCGTATGAAACAGTCACCTCCCATGGCACAGAAAGAATGATCACGGCAGCTTGGCTTTCATCTGCGGGAAGACCAAAAAGGGTGCCTTTAATTCCCACTCCATTGGGATCAAAATCATTGGAAATCATTTCGAAAATTTGATGGAAACTGTTTTCAGAGTTGCTTCACAGACGTTTGAATTCGATGGCAGGCTTGGTGACTGGAATCGCTGGTCGTTGCTCAACGCAATACACAGAGAATGCCAGGCTTGCCAGATACATGATTGATTGATGCCATCTTGGACTGAAGAAATCCCTGGCGCTTGAATATGGGTATATTTGCCCTTCATGAAGCTTATCGTGTCTTGGTGTGGAGACTGAATCAAGCCTTGTTAACTTAGCCTTTTCTGGACGATTGATTTATCTTGATGTCGTATCAATAACCGACCGCGCATCCATCTTTTCTTGGGTCCGATCCCCCCAAATATCTTAATGGGTCATTGATACGCCAGATTGCTTGATAACCTCCGTAGGCTCCGGTTGATTGGCGGACTCGGTGCCCTTTGTCGATCAGCGCCTGCCTGACTTCAGGGTTAATATGTTCTTCTAATCCTACTAACCCTGGGCCGGTGGAACGGGTTCCTTTGGGGGTTGAACTTTCAAAATGCGCGACACGAGGTTGTTCGCCTGCTTGTTGGGGAGACATTCCAAAGTCGATCATATTCATCAACACTTGAGCATGTCCCTGAGGTTGAAAATCTCCACCCATGACGCCAAATGAAAGTAAAGGTATTTTATTCTTTGTGACGAATGCGGGAATGATTGTATGGAAAGGGCGTTTTCCTGGTTCCAATTTATTGAGATCCTTGGGATTCAGGGAGAAAAGTTCACCTCGGTTCTGCAAAGCGAAACCAAGTCCATCAGGTACCCATTTCGAACCCCACCCATGATATATGCTTTGAATTAAGGAAATCATATTACCGTGCTGATCGGCTGCTGTGAGATAGATGGTATCACTGGAACTCTTCAGGCGGCCAGGTGCCACTTTTTGAGCCGCACGATCAGGATCAATCAACTTTACTCTTTCAGCAGCATAGGACTTTGAAATCAATTCCTTCAAAGGTACGTCTGCAAAATCCATGTCCGCGTAGTAAACTGCACGATCTTCAAAAGCCAATTTCTTTGCTTCCAAAAATAAATGCAATTGTTGAGCGGAATTCGGTTCCATGGACTCAATATCGAAGTGCTCCAACAAGTTCAAGATTTGTAGCGCAGCGATGCCCTGACCATTTGGGGGAAGTTGCCATACGTCATATCCTCGGTAAGTTGATGAAACGGGCTCAATCCAATCGCAGTTGTGGTTTTCAAAATCCGACATTGAAAACCTTCCTCCTACTTTTTCAGAATAGCGTATTATTTTCTCAGCGATCTCACCTTTGTAAAATGCACCCGGTCCCTGATCGGCCAGTATTTTAAAAAAAGTTGCAAGGTCTTTATTCCTGATCCAATCACCAAACCTGGGTCGTGCTCCTTTTGGGCAAAATGTTCGGTAAAGATTGCTATATTGACTGGACTCGCGGCCAATCCACCCATCAGCAATTACAGGGCTCAGGGGAAAACCCTCCTCTGCATAATGAATGGCTGAAGTCATTAGGTCTGAGAATTTGAGCTGGCCGAATCGAGATGCCAGAGCTTCCCAGCCACTGACACATCCAGGAACGCTCCATGAAAGAGGGCTGTAAGGATCGATTTGATCCAGACCTAAATCCTTGGCTGCATTTAAATTCCAATTGCCAGGTGAGCGACCGCTTGCGTTCAGGCCGTATAATTTTTTATCTTTTTGATGCCAGTAAATTGCAAAGAGATCTCCGCCGGGCCCATTGCTCATGGGTTCAACAACGCTGAGGACAGCGTTGGCTGCGATTGCTGCATCAACGGCATTGCCTCCAGTCTTCAGGATGTCCAATCCTGATTGAGCTGCCAGTGGTTGACTGGTCGCAACCATTCCTTGTGAACAGATCAATGTGGAACGGTTTTGATTGCGGTTCCTGACATTTAATTTAGTGAAAGGCACTTCAGTCCTGGCGTTCAGGTTCGTGGCTCCATGGGCCACGGCGCTCGCAGAAAGCGTGGAACCCAGTTGAAGGAATTTCCGGCGATCAAGCATGAAAACATTAAACTCCTATATTTGCTCGAAAGGCAAGTTTGTAAAATCGAATATACCTGTCTCCTCATGCAAATAAAAAAGCGGATCTAGCTTGGAGATCCGCTATTTTATCATATACGACCACTTTTGTTGGGCTCAAGCCTCAGCTCTTTTTATGACTGACTTTTTTCGTTTTTTTATTAGCGCCCTTAAGGGAGAAAAGTTGTCCGTCTTTCACGAACTGCTTGTTCGTGTAGAGAGCAGCAGACAGTGAATTTAATGGGTTGCTTGTCGAGAACCTGTAACCCATTCCCTGAACAGCTTCCAAAATCATGTTGCGATTTTTCGGTCCATCAGCAAGAGCTTTACCGATGGCTTCCCTAAGTTTGAGCTCGTTTTTCGGGCGTTTGGTCCGTTGTCCAAATTTTGAGGTTGTTGAGTTTCCTCCGTTACCAAGCAAATGGTCAATTTCCCTAATTTTTTCGAGAATTCTGGCTCTTGTTTGTAAGAGACTATCTCTTTTCTCCAAAAACATTTTTAGTTTTTCTCTCATAGTATGATTTCTTGTTGGTTTATAAACCTGTTAGGATATCGAATCTTTATGAGTATGTGTCTACATTGCAATAATAAAAATTTTGTAAATATTATTCGAATTCATTGTTTGAGGGAAATGTTAATTATAGTCAATAAATCTTAAAATATACAAAAAAGAACCTTTTGAAGGTGTGCCAAAGGTTCTTAGAGACAGATGCGGAATAACTTAGAAATAAAGTTAAAGGGGGTGGGGGTTCAGAAATGATAAACAAGTGGTATTTATATAACTGTTTATTTTATTGCTTCCAACTCAAGAATGGACTGCTTTTCACTTGAATTTTGATTGGGAAGATCAATTGCAAACAATATTTTTCGAACAACTTGTTCAAGCTCAGAGTGGTGAAAGGTTGCATTGGGACCAATGTATTTGCCCTCTAATGCTTGAAAACATACTTGCTTTGCTTTCTCCAACTGTCCTTTTCTCCACCAATGTTCGCTCATCAACGCCAGAGTTCTGTAGGGTGCCATTGGTTCGGCACTGAAATTCAAGGGTCCAAAGCTTTCCGTCTCAGGGTTAAATGCATCTTCGCTTAATTTGAGAAATTGTTCCGTCTTCCCTTGATCCCAGGCCAGTTCACCAAGGTTCATGCGATAAACGCGTTGGTTTTGTGGGTCCTTTTGAATCATATGATCCAGCATGGCTTCGAGAAATGATGTATCTGGGCGATAGATGAAAGTTCGTTGATCTCGATAAGCTTTCAACGAGTGATATGCCGCCTGCTTGACCAACTCCAGAGGTGGTTCCGTGTCTGCTGAAAACGAGGCTATTAACGTGGTCAATCGTTCAGACTCGTAAGTCCATGGGCTTTCATTCTTCGCTGTCGATGCAGATAATATTTGAAGGGGTGTTTCGTCGGGGGAAAGGTTCAACCATCGTTTGACAACCGAGCGGAATACCTTCGGGTCATAAAACTGATGATCAATCTGTAAGATACTAAACGCTCGTAATTGTTCATTCTTCCATGATTCCCTCTGGGCAAAACCTCCTATCATCAGCGAAGATTGGGTATTGAAATGTCTGTTGTTTTTTTCGAACAAAGTCAAAGGCGCAGGTGAAGTGTAGGCATTGTTACCAAGCATTCGCAGCGCTGGATAAGTTTCGGAATGCATAAGAGACTCATCCGGAACTAAATGGAAGCCTTCCTCAAATCCTGATATTTGACTTGTCAGCAGCATGGGCCAGACGTCGAGATCCTGTGATTTTAAAATCGATTGCACCTCCTCTCTTTCAATTCGTTCTTTCAACAGATCCAGAGACCACTCGCGAGGTGTACTTGTGCCTATCAGCATCCATTCACCATACCCCAGTTTCCAGATGGAAGTTTGATTGAAAACAGATCCAAAAGTTGCGATGACGCTTTCCAGTGTAGGGTCATCCACATGATTTGCCTGAATGTTCTGAATCATGAGTCCTTCACGACTTAATCGTCTCTCGCAATCCCGGTAAAACTCCAAGGAAAACCATCCGGTATCTGATGCTTTCCATGGGCGAGCATATTGATTGATGATAATCTCTAATTCCTCTTCGCTTTGACGGAGAAATTTTGATGGTGTTGTATGGTGGAATTGAAACGAATCTCGTTGCAGCAGTTCCCCGTTGGAGTTGGAAAACTGCTCGATAATACTCAATAAATCAAAATTTACCTCTACTCCATGAAGTTGTTTCACAGAAGGAAGTGAAGCCAGTATACCCGCCGCTGATCCCGATCTGAGACCAAAAATGGCTACACGCTCGGGATTTTCGTGCAGTATATAGGGCACCATAGTATTAATGACGGGTTTCAACTGATGCGCAAATCCGCGTTCGATGACTTCGCCGTTTATGCGAAGTTCTAATTGTGAGTTGCGCGGATAGTCGTAAGAATGTACTGCCAGACTTCCATATGCGGATTCCTTGTAAACGATTTGATCCGAGCGATAGGCCCATTGAATGACTTCATCTCGCGTGCTGAAAAATCCGGTGGTCAAATCATCCGATTGGCTGAAAATTCGCTTCCAATGTTTATCAAATTGGGATCCTGTAAATGAAATGATCAACAGTCCACAAATCGCTGCAGCGATTTTGCTCAAACCTCTCCATTTATCATGACCTTGAAGTGCGAGAAAAACAGCCAGGGAGATCATGCCAGCAATGCCTACTCCGGCTTGTCGTGCGAGTCCAAGCAATGGCATGGCCAAGTGCTGAAAGAGTGGCCAGAACAAAGCTGTTGAAAGAATCACTTGGAAACCTGTAGGAAACTTGGTTTTTGAAGTTTGGACTTGAGAAGCGTGATAGCCAAGACAACCGATGGCATAGGATGGTATCAGTATAAACCCTCCCACGATAGCGGTGTAAGTCAGGACATGTATTGGAAATGAGACCGTTGTTTCTCCTAACTGGTTTCTCAGGTTCCGGAGCCAAAATGGCAGGTCGTCAAACCCGTAAAGAAAACTAAAGGAGAGTATTCCCGAAAAGGCCAATCCCCAGGTCAAATTGCGTCTGCTTGATTTAGCTTTTCCGATCGGTGTCAAAAAACCGAGTCCGATTCCAATCAAAGCCAAACAAGGCCAATAATAGTTCCAGAAAAAAGTGTCACCGAACACCCAATCGGAGATTCGCATCCAGACCGTCAAAGTGGATGCGGCTGTCAGCCCGAGATAAATCCCCATTCGCCGGGTTTGAACCGTCTGCAGTTCTTCCGGGGTTTGAGCCATCGTTTTTTCAAATGTCGATGGTTGAAATTGAATTTGACCGCCTGCTTTTGCAATCAGACCCCCGCCACCAATCAGGAGCCATACCAGTGCGGTCATTGGATTTGAAAATTCAAGACCGAATTTCTGGATCAAAAAAAGTTCTGTCAGAAATAAACCCAAGCTGCCCGTGAGGAGAGCCCAACCGGTGGCCTTGTCTGTGTTGAGCTGATTGACGCCAGTAGATACATGGCATGTCGCTCCAATGGACAATCCGGCAAACAATCCTGGTATCAGCCCTAAACAAATGGAAGTGAGCAGGGTGGGCCCCGGAAGGAAACCGTCAGGTGTTCCGGGGGACATCCAGAATGAGATTAATTTCTGGCTGACTACAGGCATGAGCCATGAGACGATACCCGTTATTAACCCAGCCCATCCAACCAAACCCCAGCGTTGTATGCACGAGGTCGCGATAAATTGAATCGCACCAAAGTATCCCAGGCCTACTCCTGCGGCCATAAGAAGTAAAATCCAGGATTGCAGGTAAGGTGTTGCTCCCGAACTTATGCTGGCAAAATGAAACGCGTGACTGAACAGCATGCCTAGACCTAGCCCATTTGCCATGATCGCACAGACAGGTATTGGGTGATGAGTGCGCACGACCTCTTTGTTTGGTTGCGCATTGTTTGATGTCCAGCTCATTTGATTATGGATAGTTCTACTAAAAATTCCGTGAACTTATTGCACCATTCCCTCCACGAAAATGACTTCTGAGCAAGTAAATCTTCAATGAACTCATCCGTAAAGAAAATCAGCAGGATCAGGATCCTTAAGGGGGTGACTTCTTCTTCTCAACTTAGAGTGGGAACAAGCTTTTGTGAACTCGGATTCAAATGGTATAAATGGTTTCTGTTTTCCGCACGAAACGCTCCTTGTGAATCCGCAGTAAAGCTCTTTCAGCGAGTTTTTAGCAACCCTGACATAGGTTTCTAGCCCTGAATGTGATTAAGAATAGGAGCTTGAAGGGCAAAAGTATAGAATGGAACAGATGCAAGCAGGAGCTCAGATTATCAATGAAGATCAAGTTTTCAAACCAAGGTTTTTTTGTGATAAATTCTAAGTTTGACGGCCAATGAGATTGAATATCCCAGACACCTTTTCGAATCTTAACTATGATAAAGTGTCCTCAAGAGGAACATGTTTTCGGTTTCCTAGTCTTTTGCTGACAGATCGACACAGATAATTTCCCGATCATTTCTGGCATAAACGCGTTGGTTGGCAAAAGCTGGATGCGACCAGACCAACTGACGTCCTCCTGCAGTGTGAGTGGGCTCAATGAGTTTGGCACGCGAGATTTCTTTGTAACCTTGCGGAGAAAGGTTCGCCATGATGAGTTCTCCATGATCGTTTGCAAGAAAGAAGGTTCCACTTGGTTTATGCTTGATCGTGAAAACGTTCGGCCAGCCGCCAGCGCGCTCTCCAGTCGATCGGTTTGTCGGTTGTTTGTTTTCCCATTGGCGTTTGCCTGTCAGTATGTCGATGCACGTGTAGTAACCTCGATGACCTGTCCCATACGCGTATCCTTTCTCCAGCCAAGCAGTGTCCATTACACCTCCAATGCCTGTTTTTGGAGTGGATTTCCAAACCAATTTTGCGCTCAGGCCATCTTCTGCAATTTTAATCATCGCGGAAAGCCGGTTGAACGACATGACAAAAAGTTTTCTGTCCTCGATGCGCGGCATGCCAATGGACATTTCGTAGGTCGGGGGGAGAGCTACCTGCCAAAGGTAGTCGCCGGTCTCTGGGTTTAGGCCGCAGACAGTCTCTGCATCCCAGACAATCAATTGCCTCATCCCTGCAATCTGATGAATCCCTGGAGCGCAATATCCCGGCCCTTTGGCGGAACCGGTTTTCCAGATTACCTGTCCTGTCATTTTATTGAAGGCGACCACTGTGGAACCTTTTCCCCCAACCATGCAGATCAACCTCTCGTTGTCGATAAGGGGGTGAGCGGCGAAACCCCAGTCAGGAGTCTTTGCGCTGAATGTATCTTCGAATTTCAATGTCCATACAATGTCACCTTTCTTCGTATTCAGACACAACAAGTCACCTTCCGCACCCAGAGTGTACACGCGGTCATTATCCACAGTTGGTGTGCATCGGGGCCCGATGGCATAGGGGTACACACTGGTATACGTGCAGTCATATTCCTGCTGCCAAAGAAGCTTACCGGTTTTTTCATCCAAACACAGAATACGCTCGGTTCCGGGGATGTGCGCCTTGATAAAATTGATGTTGCCTTTTTCGTTGGACTTTGGCTTGAAGGGGGCTGCCTTTCTGTCCATGACAAACACTCTGCCATTTGAGATCGCCGGGCCGGAGTAACCTCCACCAATCTCACTCCGCCAAACCGGCTCGAGTTCAGAGGAGGTAAATGCCTCTAAGATGCCTTCTTCTTCCCATACCGCGTTTCGATCTGGTCCAAGCCATTGAGGCCAATCGGCACCTTGAACCATCAGGATTTGTCGCAATACTGCAATTAGCAGGATGCATGACATGATGCGGGGAGGTTTCAAACGCGCGGGAGACTGAATGCATGCTTTTTTCAATGGGATACCTTTTTTCAGATTTAAGGAGTCAGTTTTCATATAGGCGATCAACCGAGATTCAAGCCTCTCAAGGTGCCAGTCGAAGACGCAAATAGATCCGTTTTAATTTCCATGCTCTGCAACATGGTGACAAATAAGTTGGGTAATGGGTAATTGCGTTTCCTGTCGAAGGCCAGGTGTTGTCCGTGTTCCAAGTTCCCTCCGGCAACGAGTATCGGCATGTTGTCTGTCGTATGTTTGTTGGCATCGCCAAAGTTACTTCCAAACAAGATGAGTGAATGATCCAAGAGGGTGCCCTCCTGATCCTGTATTCCTTTTAAATCATCCAGCATGCCATTCAATAGTTTCATGTGCGCCCGGTCAATAGCATCCAGTTGCTGAAGTTTACTTTCGCCTTTACCATGATGGGACAGGTTGTGGTAGCCATCAGAAATAGTGGCTCCATTCACATGTATGGTCGGGGAATTGTTGCTATCCAGTAAGAGCGAAATACTACGAGTCGAATCTGTCTGGAAAGCCAGCAATGCCATCTTATACATCAACCTTGTTTTTTCCATGTATTTACTTCTGGCGGAGGGCTCGTCAGGCAACGGAAAAGGAGCTTTGGGCTTGGGACGTTTTATCCATTCACGCGACTTGAGCATGCGCCGCTCCACTTCTCGAATGGCAGTCAGGTATTGATCCAGTCTTCCACGATCGGAAGCATCCAAGCGACGGGCGAGTGATTTTGAATCAGCAGCGACTGTGTCCATGATGCTTTGCCCCAGCTGAAGCCTGCGCATTTGATCATTTACCTCTTTTTTAGATCCCTGAAGGAACAATTGCTTGTAAACCTCCGTGATTTTGTTTTCGCAGGGAATCAACACACCTGCATCGGTCCAGGAAAGACTGCGCCTGCCCTCCTTGGCATTCACACCAAGGGTCAAGGACGGGAACCGGGTCTGGTGACCAATTTTACCTGCAATGTATTGATCGAGTGAGATAGAGTTCCTGAAACCTCCACTGGCGGGGTGGGGGGCAGCTGTCAAAAATGAAACATCTGAGGAATGGCTCCCGTCAACTCCCGGATGTGAAAGACCACTGAACACGGTCAAATCGTTCCGATGCGCTTTCAATTCCTCCAGGTATGGCGAGAGCTTGAAGTTCCTGCCTGTTTCTTTCGGGAAAAACCTTCCAGGCAGAACGCCCAGATTATTGCAAATTCCCAGAAATCGTCTGGGAGCTTTCGAGCTGGAATCCGCCCGCATCTTTGGATGGAATGCAGGTTCCATTGCACCAAGAAATGGAAGCATGAGAGCAACGCCGCTTCCGCGCAGGAATCCCCGGCGGCTGAGGGGGGATTTTTTTGCAATGTAAGGTGCCTTCATGAATTGAAAATCATAATACAAAGAATCGCAGCTATCAACGATTGATGTGTTGAGTTTTCAGTGATGGAATGATAATGCGTATTCCATGCACAAACCACTGTTTACCTTCTTTTCCGTTGTGATATGTTATCTTTGCTTTCAGGTTCATGGATCAGAAGAACGTCCCAGGCCATCCTGCTGATCATGGCCGATGACATTGGGATAGAGGGATTCGGATGTTACGGCGGTGAGGATTACAATACACCGAATATAGATCAATTGGCATCTACAGGACTTCGTTTCACGCATGCATATGCTCAGCCCTTGTGCACCCCCACGCGACTGGAAATAATGACGGGTCGCGAAAATCATCGGAACTGGAAATATTTTGGCGTCCTTCCGCCAGAGGAAAAAACCTTTGGGCATATGATGCAGGGATTTGGTTACAAGACATGTATTGCCGGCAAGTGGCAACTTCAATCATACGACCCCCCGGAATTCCCCAATGCGGAGCAAAGACGTGGTTCAGGCATGCACCCGAGGGATGCTGGTTTCGATGAGTATTCGTTATTTCACTCACTTCATACCGAAGACAAGGGTTCGCGCTATGCAAATCCGACTTTCCTGAGAAACGGCCAATTATACGAATCGCTTGATGGGCAATATGGAGAAGATCTTTCGGTTCAATTTATTCTGGATTTCATGAAACGACATCAGGAAGCCTCCACATTTGTATATTATCCGATGGCTTTACCACATTGGCCCATGGTTCCAACTCCTGCATCCGATACCTGGAAAACGCCTTCGAAAAGGTTGGAAGAAAATACGCGTTATTTTCCTGACATGGTTGAGTATATGGATCAGCTGATCGGTCGTTTGCTAGCCGGTATGGATCAGCTTGGGATTAGGGATGAGACACTCATTCTATTCTACTCAGATAACGGCACGGATCGGCGCATTCAGTCAAATTTCCGAGGACAACGCATTAACGGAGGTAAGAATACCACGGCTCAGACCGGCATACGTGTGCCGCTCATTGCTCACTGGAAAGGGGGAATTCGACCTGGACTTCAGTCGGAACTGGTAGAAGCCTCAGATTTTCTTCCGACCCTGGCTTCGTTGGCAGGGAAACCTGTGCCTGAAGGTTGGCAAATTGACGGAGTCAGTTTTGCTCATCAACTGATGGGGCAAAAAGGAACCTCTCGAGAATGGGCTTTTTTTTGGTATGACCCTCGTCCGGGCTGGGACAAGGATCAATTTAAGCGCTCCATTTTTGCCTTGGATCATCAACATAAATTATTTTCAGATGGACGCATGTATGATATCCGAGGGGAAGGTCTATGTGAAAGGTTAATGGATTTGCATCAGCTTACCAGCGAGCAACGAAGAGCTCGTTGCAAATTATCGGCGGTCATAACACACATGATGCGTGAACCTATGTCACAGGTGGCAAAGGTTGAAGTGAATGCCTTTGGCGTTCCTTTCAACTGATTTATCGCAGATTAAATTGAGTGATAGACAACAGGATCTTGGCCATAGAAGGTTTTTAATTCACCGTAGAGCTCTGGCCGGTGGCGCTTCAACTGACGCGGCTTTTCAAAAAAACACTCGGAAGCGACCGCGAAAAATTCCGCTGGATTCGTCGCTCCGTAAGCGTCCATGATCGTTTTTTTACCTTTTTCAACCCGGTTCTGGAGCCGGCTATACTCTTTTCCAAGAACAGATTTCCACGCTTCGTATCGGCAACTGGACCTGAGCACAGGTAGGCCATTTGCATGGCCGTCCTCCTGGTCCAGTTGATGGGCAAATTCATGAATCACAACATTGCGACCGTCTTTCATGTTTGCGGCACCACGCTTCGTCGATTCCCAGGACAGTGAAACTAAGCCTTGCTCCCATGATTGCCCTAAAACGGTCTGCTCCGATACGGTAACGATACCATGTTCGGATATTTGCTCAGACTTGGAATAGTAATGCTTCGGGTAGATGAGAATGGACTTCAGTTTGGAGAATTCACGCTGCTTGTTCCCAATAAGGAGAGTGCAGGCTTGAGCAGCCACCAATACGCGTATTTCATCCGATATTTCAAAGCCTTTGCAACCTTCAAACTGTTTTTCTGCCAGAAAGACCTGAATCAAATCCTCCAGGACTTTTTGCTGCTCGGAGGGTAACTTCAAAAACAATGGAAATTCGTTTTGTAATATTACCTTGTACAATGTCGGAAACGGCTGGGACAGTATCTTCTTTCTCCGTCGTCTTTTCAGGAAGGTAAATATCATCGTCAATTCGTCTTTGGTTCAGTTTCTTCAGAGCATGCCAAGTTTTGTATGTTTCTTAAAGCCTCTTTGGAGACTTGTGAATTAGGTACAAGACCACAGGGATTGTTCATGGACATTATTTGCTTTCTGCTTTATCCAAGATCTCATCCAATGACTTCCAATGTGCATGATTCATCCGAAGTGGCCGTTCGCGCGAGGCGTAAGGCTTATCGAAATATTATTCTACCCTTGTTCATCACATCGGTCATTGCCTATCTGGATCGAATCAACTTGAGTTATGCCGCCCTGACCATGAATGAAGATCTCGGCTTTTCCGATGCGGTATTTGGGTTAGGCGCAGGTATTTTCTTTGCAGGATACGTTTTTTTTGAGATTCCAGGAGCATTGATTGCTGAGAAATTCAGTCCGAAATGGTGGCTGGCCCGTATCATGATCTCCTGGGGTATTGTGTCCGGCTTAATGGCTTTTATGACTCAGGTTTGGGAATTTTATTTACTGAGATTCTTATTAGGCGCGGCGGAAGCCAGTCTCTATCCCGTACTTTATGCATCCTGCATTCCAAGATGGTTTGTTGCTCGTGACCGGCCCCGGGCGATTGCACTCATGCTGACTTCTTTACAAATCTCCAGCATTATCGGGGCACCTCTTGCAGGATGGGTATTGGGGGTGAAATTTTTTGGGATGAAAGGATGGCAAGGATTGTTCATCATTGAAGCAATACCGGCCATTATTTTTGCTTTCATTCTTGTTCGCTGGATGGCGGATTCTCCCAAAGAAGCCCAATGGCTTGAGGAGGATGAAAGGCAATGGCTGATCACTCAATTTGAAGAAGAAAATGCCCGCAAGAAATCGACGAAAGATTATACCATTTGGCAGGCCCTCTCGGACAAGGAAGTGATCAAGCTGTGCTTGACCTATTTTCTCTGGATTACAGGATTCTGGGGTTTTGGTTACTGGATGCCGACTGTGCTTAAATCCACATCTAATTGGTCGAATCTCGCAGTTGGTTGGATGATTGTCATACCGATGATGCTGTCCTTGTTTTTCATGCTTTGGATTGGTCACCGGTCTTCGGTGACAGGTGAAAAACGATGGCATGGTGCCATCGGGACCTTCATCGCAGCTGTCGGTCTTCTTTGTGGTACCATGTCAAACCACCCGATATGGGCGTTTTTCTTCCTGTGCGTCACAGCCATTGGTATTTATGCTCCTTTTGGCGTCTGGTGGTCTTATCCTACGAATTTTCTTTCCGGGCCTGCCGCCGCTGGGGCAATAGGCATGATCAACTCATTCGGCAATATAGGAGGTTTCGTGGGGCCCTATATTACGGGTTACCTGAAAAATTTAACAGGTAGCTTCACGCTGGGGTGGATATATCTTGCGGGTTCTCTGATCGTCTCCGGACTGCTCATGTTGACCATGCGGAGAGATGTCGACTTGGAAAGGTCCTGATCTTGATTCTCTTACGCTGGGTTTTTGTCGGGATGCTTACATGCAGCAAACACAGATTGTCTAACCATTATCTGGTGGCATGGATTGATGCCAGGAGATAAGGGCTCGTGTTAAACTTTTCACGGTCTGGGGGTGATTGCTTGCGACATTGATCGTCTCTCCGCGGTCCGTTTGCATGTCGTAGAGTTCGGGGTGGCTTCCGTCATATTCACATAACAGTTTCCATTTTCCATGTCGCACTGCCAAGTCGGGCAGGTCTTTGATTCCATAAAACGAATCTCTGTCAGGAGGGCGCCTGAAAAAAATGGGTTTCTTTCTGGATGCGGTCGATGCTGCAGTCAAAACGTCTGGCAAGGATTCCCCATCAAACCGGACACCTTGAGGATGCTCTGCGCCTGCGAGGTCGAGCAGTGTAGGGACCAGATCGATCGCCGAAAAAACAGATTCACGATTGACTGTATTTTTTTTTGTAATGATTTCAGGTCCCCATGCGACAAGTGATGACCTTATCCCACCTTCATAAAGATGGGTCTTAAATCCTTTGAAAGGACCTGCAACCCCGGCTCCTTTTTCAGGCCCATTGTCCGAGCAAACGAGAATCAATGTGTTTTTTTTCAACTTCGGATCCTCTCTGACAAAATTAAAAAGTCTGCCGAGTTGTTGATCCATTTCTTGAAGGACAGACAAATAGAGTTCCCGCTTACCATTCCCCCATTTTTCCACAGGAGGCCAGAAAGGTGAATGCACATCATCGGGCCAAAGATTGACGTAAAAAGGTTGATTGTTTTCAGAAGCCCGCTTCATGAATGGAATGGCTTCGTCAATGAATCCGCTTGTGATTTCGGAGCGCAGCATCCATTTGAACCCTTTACCCAATACTTCCGCCTTATCCCAGATGCGCCCTGGCTTTTGTTGTCTGGGTTTCAGTGTTAGAGGCAGAAGTTTAGGGCCCATGCCTTCAAAATTGGTCAGTGAGCTATCAAATCCATACTCCGTGATGTAGGGCGCCTCATTCACATCGCGCTGTCCTCCCATGTGCCATTTGCCAAAATGACCCGTAGCATAACCTGCTTGCTGGAGAGACCGAGCAAGCATCGGTGCCTTTGGATCAAGCCACTGAGCCATTCCACGTTCATCATTCAATTTGCGATGAGCAAGGTAAGAGGTGATTTTCCATCTTTGTGGATACTGGCCTGTTGAGATAGCCGTTCTGGAAGGGGAACAGATGGGTGAATTCACGTAGAACTGCTCAAAACGAATACCCTCTTTTGCCAGTCCATCCACATGGGGTGTTGAAGCTGCTTGGTTTCCGAAGCAGGAAAAATCCCCCCAGCCCATGTCGTCGATGAAGACCAGAATGATGTTTGGTTTGTCAGCTTGCAGGTTGATTGCCAACGTTAAAAGCACGGTAGCGATAAACAGTGGTTTTTTCATTGAATAACTTGAGTTGTCATTTTGTTTCAAAGCATCACTTTGTCGCATTCAATTGCTTCAGGTAAGCTTTGTAAATGGTTTGTTCCAATGGATGTAAATCAAACCTCTGGCCCTGAATGCTGTCGATGTGAATCATTCCAAATGTTGTTAATGTCGCAAAGACGGATCTTGCGTGATGAAGGGTTTCCATATCGCAAGCCGCCTCCTTACAATCAACACCCGCCTGCGCTGCAATATCCAGAATCAGGGCACGTGTGGTGCCGGGTAAAATCCCGCTGCCCAAAGGCGGGGTAAGTAAAAAGTCACTCATCACAAAGAACAAGTTAGCACAACTTAGTTCGGTGATATGGCCGGATTCATTCAAGATGATGGCATCATCCGCGTGAGCCTCTTTTGCCTCCTGTTTGACGAAAGTCTGGAACAATTTATTGCTTGTTTTCCACTGTGCACATTCCCAATGCGAGGGCATTCTCATTCTGGATAGAATGACCCTCCATGACTGAGGTTGTTTGAGGGGAAGTTCGGGTGCTGAATGTAATGTAATGACCCATGTTGCCTGCGCGTTTTCAGGTGGGAGGTAGCCTCTTGGTCCGGGGCCTCGAGAGATTTGGATGCGGGCCATACACTCATTGAGTTGATTCTTTTGAACCAAGTCCAGGATATTTGTTTTCAATGCTTCCTCTGCAATGTCCAATCGAATGGTTAAACCTTCACAACCAGATTTTAATCGTTCCCAATGCCTTTGCCATTCGAACAGCTTGCCCCCGTGAATGCGGATCGTTTCGAATAAACCATCCCCATATAAATATCCACGATCAAAAACCGAAACGGATGCGTTGGCCGATTCGATGAATGAACCATTCAGCCAGCACCATTTGTAAGCGTCTGGTTGGAGGTGCTTGTTTGACGATAATAGTGCCTCCGGATTTTTGAGAGATGTCATCGATCGTATAGGTATTATTTCCCGCTCCATCAGAGCGATTGCGGTTTGGATGGAGAGAGTTGATTGGAGGTCTTGAAAGCTGCCAGAAATCCCGCCGCTTTGTCCTCTGTTTCCTGAAATTCAGCTTCAGGAACAGAATCAGCGACGATTCCCGCTCCAACGTGCAATGATAAGTGATTTTTCTGTTTTACGGCGGTTCTAATGATGATGTTAAGTCTGCTGGTTTTGTTGAAGCCAAGATATCCCATGCTGCCCGTATAAGGTCCGCGTGTCATGGGTTCGAGTTCCTCTATAATTTGCATGGCACGGAATTTGGGAGCTCCCGTGATGCTTCCACCTGGGAAACAGCGGGACAATGCCTGCAGGTGTGAGCAGTCTCTGGCAAGTGTTCCCTCAATCGTGGATACCAAATGATGAACCTGTGGGTAGCGTTCCAATTGCATGAGATCGGGCACAGTGACGCTTCCATATTCACAGACACGCCCCAGATCGTTGCGTAGTAGATCGGTGATCATGAGCAGCTCGGCTCGTTCTTTCTCACAGGACTGTAGTTCATAGGCCAGTTGTGCATCGGCCTGTGGATTCAGCCCACGTGGACGTGTTCCTTTGATGGGGCGAGTTTGTATATGATTCCCGTCCAGTTTCAGGAAAGACTCTGGCGAAGCACTCAGGATTTGAAATCCTCCTTCATTAATGAATCCTGAAAAAGGAGCAGGGGACATGTTTTGCAGCTGTCTGTAGGCGGTTAAAGCGGAACTCTCGACACGCGTGCTCAGTTCTCTAGCAAGATTGACCTGATAAATGTCCCCTTGACCAATGAGTTTCTGTGCTCGTTGTACCGATCGAACATAAGCATTCCGATCTGGATAGCTGGGCCATGAAAGGTTGGGGTTTCCGCTCGGGTGAGGCAAATCGGGGAGTTTGATGTTGCTGCTCGATTCCAAGAGCTGTTTCCACTGATCGACCTGTCTGGTCGCCTCGGTATGGGACCATGTGCCATCCGGATGAAAACCGGTGGCCACAATCCACGTTTTGTTATCCCAATGGTCAACGGCTACCAGACTCGCAAAGAGGCCCACATAGGCATCGGGTAATACGCTTGACCTGACTGCTCTTCTTTCAAGGCTGGGCTCAACAAAATGTTTCAAGTCATAACCCCAATAACCAAAACAGCCACCCAGCGGAAAAGGAGAGTCAAGTTCCTCCATCACTTCAAATGGGTGCATGAGCTGATCCATCACGGACCAGGGGTTTCCGTAAACTGTGTGGCTCTTTTGAACCGTCGGATAATGTAGATGGCAATCCGCCCCAAATGCTCGAAGGGTGACCATGGGAAAAGCCGTGAGGAATGAAAACCGGGCATCGGGGTGCCCCTGAAGTGACGAATGCAACAGCATGACGTCGGGTTGATCTCCCACTGTCGCGAGCAAGTTTTCAATTTGAACCTTTCCTGCAATGAGTTCGATTCGGCTTCTCATGGATGGATCGGTTTTCTAAGCCAGGATTTCCTTGATGACATGGCCGAAATCTTCTTCGAGACGCTTATGTCCGGGCACTTCCATTCGATGTGCATCCAGGCCCAGTTGATGGAGAAGGGTGGCATGCACATCGGTTACATAATGAGGATGTTCGATTGCATGAAAACCCAATTCATCGGTCGCGCCATGAGTGAGTCCTCCCTGTATGCCTCCACCTGCCATCCATACTGAAAATCCGTAAGGATGATGATCGCGACCGTCATTGCTCTGCGAACCGGGCGTGCGTCCGAACTCGGTTGCAAAAACAACGATAGTTTCGTTCAGAAGGCCGCGCTGTTTGAGGTCTTTCAAGAGTCCGGCAATCGGTTTGTCGACCTGAGCTGAAAGCTTTTCATGATTCTTCTTGAGTCCGCTGTGAGCATCCCAGGCTCCGGCTGCGCCATCTCCATGCATGATCTGGATGAAGCGAACTCCCTTTTCCACCATGCGCCTCGCTGCCAGTAATTGTTTTCCAAAGGGACTAGTCACGTCTTGATCCATGCCATACATGTTTCTGACATGGTCAGGCTCCTGATCAAGATCCAAAAGATTCGGAACGGATGACTGCATTCGGTAAGCAAGTTCATAGGATTGAATGCGGGCCTCCAGTTTGTCATCGTTTGGGAACACCTTGGAACGCATCTGATTTAATTTGTTTACCAAATCAAATACCGATTTTTGCCTTTCCATACTGATGGGACGTTGTGGTTTTGCAAAATCCAGAGGGGCTTTGGGATCGATCTTGAGTGGCACCGCATCGTAGGCTGGCCCCAAGTAGTGACCGTCTCTTTTATCAAAAAAACGGGGCCCGATAGTGACAAACTGGGGCAGGTTTTCGTTGAGAGACCCCAGTCCGTAAGTGACCCACGCCCCGATGGTTGGAAAACGGCCATCAAGCATATGACGTCCCGAGTGAAACTGAACCTGAGCGCCATGATTGTCATCGGTGGTCCACATGGATCGTAACACGGCGATGTCATCCGCGCATGATCCGATATGAGGGAACCAATCACTTACCTGCATGCCGCTTTGTCCGTATGGTTTGAAAGAGGTCTGCAGTGGGTAGATCTTGTTCCTTTGTTGTCCGTTGGCATCATTGATCACCACGACACGCACCTTCTTGAGCAGCTCGGGAGATTGAACCCGGCTGTAGGGTGTTTCTCCAATGCTCTTGCCCTGATACTGGTTGAGAGCGGGTTTGGGGTCAAAACTCTCCATGTGACTGACTCCTCCGCGCATGAACAGCCAAATCACATTTTTGGCTTTTGCTGGACGATGATGTTGTCCAAATCCCGGACCAGGAACCGCCATGGCCTCTTGGTGAAGGAGTGATTGCAACGCGATACTCCCGAATCCCAAGGCGCTTCGGGTCAGAAAGGAGCGACGGTTCATCGCGAGTTGATTATCGTTGTGCACATGCCAAGGGCCGGGGCTGTTCATGATTAACGAATGGTGGCGAAATCATTGTGGTTGAGCAGAACATGAATCAGACTTGCACGAGGTGATTGCGTGTCGGGATTTGAGTTCGATTCGTTTTCCTGTTGCCAGTTTGTGATACTGTTCAGGCATGCATTCATTTCTTCCGGCGTAGGTGTCCATCCCAATATGGTTTCAAACGCTAGCTCGACAAAAGCTTCGTGACTGTCCTCGTCAATGTCGGTTTTTAAAGTCAATGCCTCTGTAATTCGAGTGGATGCATCCATGGAAAGACTGCTGTTGGCGAGCGCTAGAGCTTGTTGTGGGATGACGCTTTCGGAGCGTCGATAACATGCTAAAATAGATGCATCATCAAACAGCGTCAGAAAGCGATGTTGATCGTCCCGCGAGTGCTTGAAATAGAGGCTTCGGCGATGCATGTTGGGATTCCCTTCCGGGTCAATCGTCGGTCCGCCTAGTTGTGTGTGGAGCTGATTTGACAATTGAAGGATGCTGTCTCTGAGAATCTGTGACTCCATACGAATTGAGTTCTGTCTCCACACGAGTTCGTTATGCGGATCAATCATAAGATTCTCAGCCAAGGTATTCGATTCTGAGCTGGATCTTTTGTAGGCCCGACTCGTTACGATCAGCCTGTGAATTGGCTTCATCTTCCAATCATTCTCAATGAGGGTGATGGCAAGGAAATCCAGCAACTCCTGGAGTTTTGGCGGGCTGGTTTGTCGTCCGAAATCCGTGACGGGGTCTACCAACGGTGCCCCGAAATGTCGCATCCAAATGTGATTCACTGCGACACGAGCTGTGAGTGGGTGGTCAGGATGCGTGATCCACATTGCCAGAGCAGTCCGCCTTCCCGTACTTGTTTTTGGGTAGGGCAAGAAACGTTCCTTTTCGGTTTCCGCCGGAGATTCCAAAGCCTTGATAGATGCGCGCAGGGGGGTGTATTGAAGTGGGTTTTCCAGATGGCTCTGAATGTGTTGAATTCGCTTTTCCTGAATCTGATCGAGTGTCTGTTTCAGAGCTTCTTTGCTGCTTTCATTTCCTGCTTCAATGGCTTGCCTGGCTTTGCTGATTTTCCAATCGAATCGGGTCAGCTCATATTCGTATTCGGTCTTTGCTGCTTTTTCGTCCAATGCTTGCTGTTGGAGGGAGTCCGGCACCATTGCCTTATTCCGGATCGCCTCAAATTTAGCGGTGATCATGGCTGGGCGCAGTTTGGCGGCCGTCCATTCATGCTCTTGTGTATCTGCGCTCTTACTGTTGGAGTGGTATGCGTCACCATCGCTTGAGCCTTTTCTCAATCCTGCTTCCAGGACATCGATGTGGGTCTGGGCTTCTTTCAACAGCGTGTCTTTGACATGAGTCTGGATTTCCGGTCGGTATGCTGTTGGCGGCAAGATGACAGGGGTGATTTTAAAAGGAACATGCCTTAAAAAAGCAGGAGGAGCGGGGTGCATCTTTTCTGAAATGTCCCGTTGCTTTTCATTTCCTCTTACGTGCACATAAGTCGGGGCGTCTGGATGCATGTCAAAGACTCTTGGTAATCCGTTTTTGTTCAAATCGGATTCTCCCGGAAGGGCGTCTGTCCGGATTTGATGAGGCTCCAGGATGGCTCTGAATTGATAGTAATCTCTGGCGGAAATAGGATCGTATTTGTGGTCGTGACATTTGCTGCACTGCATGGTCAATCCAAGGAATGCCTTTGAGGTATGCTCAATGGTCTTGTCCAACCACGTTGTTCTGTTGAAAAGGAAATAATTGCGCGCCAGAAACCCAGTCGCACGAAGCTTGTTCTGGTCTGTGGGATATAACTCATCCGCAGCCAGCATTTCCAAAATCATCTGATCATAACCCTTGTCTTCGTTGAGTGATTCCAGAATCCAGTCACGCCAATGCCAGATGTGTTTCTGGCTATACCTCAATTGTGTCCCAAGGCCAAACCAGTCACTGTATCTCCAGACATCCATCCAGTGCCTTCCCCATCTTTCGGCATGGTGTGGAGAGGCAAGAAGTTGATCCACCATTCGGCTGTATTCGGGTGCCTCGGGTGCATTGAGAAAATCTTCAATCTCTTCAGGCTCTGGAGGAAGTCCAACCAAATCGAGGAATAATCGCCGCATCAACAATCGTGGTTCTGCGGCTGGTTGTGGATTCAGGTTGTTTTCCTCATGATGTTGGGCGAGTAAGGCGTCGATGGGATTTCTTGCAGGATGGTTCAGCTCTGGTTTCTCAGGGGGTAGAAAGGCCCAGTGGTTGAGTGGGTCGTCTTCAGGCTTTTCATCGCTCGGAGCAGGATGGCCAGCTTTGATCCACATCCGCAGGGCTTGAATGGTTTTCGTTTCTATGGGCTTGCCTTCAGGCGGCATCCGTTCCTCAGGGTCCGTTGAGATCAGGCGCTGAAAAAGAGGGGGCAGATCCTTGCCCTCCACATCAAGGATATTGCTGTTGTTGCTGCCCCTTTCCATGAGCGTAACCGAGTCAAGCCGCAGTCCGGCTTTTTGTTTCAAAGCTCCGTGGCAAGCATAGCATCGCTCTTTAAATACAGGTTTGATTTGCTCAAGGTACAGTTGAAGGCTGTCGGCTCGACAGGAGAGATCCAACATCCATACAAGAAGCAATCCAATGTGACGCACGCGATACATATTGTGACTTCCATTGAACACTGAGAGCTGAAAGCCTGCCAGTATAAATTTGCGGCTTTCAAGGGTGAAATTGCATCCCTAGCCTGCAATCCCTGAGGGATGCAGCGCGTAGTATCCCTCTGGCATTTTTCATGCAGAATCGACTGTTTTTACGTGGTCATGTTTAAGGTCTTTCTGTATGTTTCAACCCTTATGCGACCTCTAACAGCTATTCTATGGATGCTTTCTTTTTCAGTCCTGCCGGAACTCCTGCACGCTCATGTTGGGGGACACCCATCTGTTCATGACACGGTGGCAGCGATTACGCTGAGGATGAAATCTGCATTTACTGAAACCGAACTCAAGGCTTTGACTCCATATCAGGTGGAGGAGTTTCTGAATGAAGAGGAAAAGAAGATACTGAGCACTGAGCATGTCCATTTCAGAGTCAATGTACCTGTTGTCGTCAGCATTATTCGTGATCGGTCGCTCAAATCACAACCTTTCTGGATTCGCGGAAACGGTTGGAATTTAACGGGTATCGTGATCAAAATCAAAGATGTGGAAGTGGATGTCTGGCAGAAATCCTTCCCTGCGGGTGATGTGGGACTGGGCGTGAACTCACTTGGGTCTGGGGGGGCGCATTATATCCCGATCCTGAAACCTCAGAATGAAGGTGATGTGATCGAGGTCAGCGACATCTATCCAGGCCAGGTCCAGGCTGCTATCTTGAAGGCCGGCGTCAAGCTCTATACCGATCAAGAAGAGACCTTGGCAAGCGTGCCAGAGCTGTTCAATGAGAGCGTGATCATTCAGACCAAATATAACAGTCGACAAGATGCTTCTCTTGTGAACTATTTCAAATGGACTCAGTACCCCAGCACGCCTCAACCCGATCAGGTTGTGCTGACCTGGAGTGACGACCCTCAAACCACTCAAACCCTCCAGTGGCGCACCGATACCAGTGTCAAGGAAGGGCATGTGCTTTTTCAAAATAAAGCTTCATTCAACCGTTTCAATCCAAAACCTCTTGAAAAGATCTTGGCAAGATTCGAGGTTTTGGAAACGCCCAACATCATCAATGATCCTATTTCGCATCGCTTTTTTGCGACGCTGACCGGATTGCAGCCTGACGCAACCTATGTTTATTCTGTGGGCGATGGCAGCGAGGATGGGTGGACGGAGTTATCCGAATTCACGACCGCACCTTCCAGCATAGAACCGTTCTCTTTTATCTACATGGGAGATGCTCAGAATGGACTCGATCGCTGGGGAAGTCTGGTTCACAACGCCTTTCGAGAACGACCCGATGCTGCTTTTTACATCATGGCCGGTGATTTGGTGAACCGAGGCAATGATCGAGACGATTGGGATAGTTTTTTCTACAATGCGGATGATATTTACGATCGGCGTCAACTCGTTCCAGTGATCGGTAATCATGAGAATCAGGGAGGGCATCCAACACTCTACCTTCGTAATTTCGACCTTTTCAAGAACGGGCCTAAAGGCGTTGAAAAAGAGCGTGCCTATGCCTTTGAATACAGTAATGCCCAGTTTGTCGTGCTTGATTCAAACATCAAACCAGAAACACAAACGGCGTGGTTGGAAAAAGTGCTTTCCGAAACCAAGGCGACGTGGAAATTTGTCACATATCACCACCCTGCCTACTCATCTGCTCCGAGCCGTGACAATGCTTCCATTCGCAAGGAATGGTTGCCTTTGTTCGACAAATATCATGTCGACCTTGCCTTACAGGGGCATGACCATGCATATCTCAGAACCTTTCCGATGAAAGGGGAGAAAAAGGTTGCCTCACCGAAGGAAGGAACCGTTTATATCGTTTCAGTCAGCGGAACAAAGATGTATGAGCAAGATCCCCGGAACTACACAGAATTTGGAATGACCAATACCGCGACATATCAGGTTCTGGACATTCAGATTTCCGGAGATCGTTTGGTTTACCGTGCGTATGATATTGACGGCAAACTTAAAGATGAGCTGGTCATTCAAAAATAATCACTGAGATGGCAAAGAACTATGAGCGAAACCATTCTAGGGATCGAGGCGGGTGGCACGCGGACTACGCTGATTCTTTCCAACACGCAGGGTGAACTGATTCACCAGCGCGTTTTTGGACCGGGTAATTTTCGGGTTATTGGAAAACAGGGCCTCCTTGATCTGCTGAAAAGCTGCGCCAATGATGAACAAGACCCAGCATGCGTGTGTCTAGGCCTGGCTGGTGTGCGTGATGATCGAGACCGCGGATGGATCATCGAAGCTGCGCGTGAAATATGGCCCAATGCTCTTATCTGGGTTGACCATGATCTAGCCTCGGCGCTCATAGTAGCCCAGCGAAATTTTAAAAAAGCTGATTCGCACGTTTTAGTCCTATCTGGAACAGGCAGCTGTTGCTTTGGCAGAGACAAAGAAGGAAAGGAAGCTAAATGTGGTGGATGGGGACACCACTTAGGTGATCGTGGAAGCTCTTATGATATAGCTCATTCTGCAATTAGGGCAGTGATTCAACATTTCGATCAAACTGGCAGCTGGCCCAAACTGGGGGGAAAACTACTTCAGGCGTCCATGCACAATGATCCAAACGATTGGATTCCCTGGTTTCAACAAGCCTCAAAAACTGAAATTGCTGCTTTGGCTGTGGCTGTTTTTGAGGCATTCAAGAAACGTGACCCTCTAGCTAGAGGAGTCATATATCAAGCTGCACTTGCCTTGGTCACGGATGCCATCGCATGCTGGAAACGCTTGGAATCCAAAACCTGCTATTTTGTTCTGGCTGGTGGTGTTTTTCTAAAACAGCCTGCATTTACGCGTTTATTTAAACGGTTATTGCGTGAGATTAAGGAGGATGCGCAGATCGCCATCATTCCTGTAGAGAGTGCCTGGGGGACCATTTACGCAGGCCTTGATCTACATGCTTCGTCCAAGGTAAGAAGGTCACGGAATTCACAGTCAGCCGCCAGGCACACTCGCACTCCCTTGCGAGATCAAGTGCTACCTGTTGCAACTCAGATTTCTCCTACGGAAATACGTTTGCCACTTTCTCGGAAACTGGATGTGATGAGTCGAGGCAAGGCGATGGACCTTTTTTTGGCTGAAGATGAAAGCATTCCTTCGGCAATCAGAGAAGAGAAGAAAAAAATCCTCAAATGGATCAGCTGGGTGACTGAAGGGCTTAAAAAAGGAGGCAGGCTTTTCTACGTGGGAGCTGGCACGAGTGGGCGTCTGGGTATTCTGGACGCAAGCGAATGTCCTCCGACTTTTGGTGTGCCTGCATCCATGATTCAAGGTGTGATCGCCGGGGGACGTACGGCAATATGGGAATCGATGGAGGGGGCGGAAGACGATTTCAAGGCTGGATTTCAAACCCTGCAACGGCGTGGATTTGATCGCAGGGATATGGTGTTGGGCATTGCGGCAAGCGGCAGAACCCCTTTCGTTCATGGGGCATTGAGTTATGCAAGGTCTCTGGGGGCAAGACAGGGTATGTTATGTTTTAACCCTCACCTTGAATGGCCTCGAGACCACCACCCAGATGTCGTGATTTGTCCCGAAGTGGGTCCGGAAATCCTTACCGGTTCAACGAGGTTGAAAGCGGGCACCGCGACCAAACTTGTACTCAACATGATTACCACCTTGTCAATGGTAGGCATTGGTAAGGTGAAGAGCAATCTGATGATCGACGTCCGGGCTTCCAATGAAAAACTACGCGATCGGGCTATTCGAATGGTCGTAACCCTTACCGATGTCAACTACGACCTGGCTCACTCTACATTGCTTGCTGCGGGGTGGGATATTCAACAGGCCTGCCTTATCCTGGAAGGAAAAGGTGACCGACCCAAGGCCTGATATTGAACTTTTCGTAGGCAAGGCCCAGTGCCAGAAAATGGCACAATCCACTGATGGAAATCAGTGTCATCGATGAAATAAGGTACAACCCAAACCCCACACTGGTATTGGGTTGAATAATCAATGCGACGCCATGATAGAGTGCAACCAAGGTCCCGAGAGCTCCCATTCCCCAGCAAAGCCAGGAAGGGATTTGAGGCACCCCATCTAGGAAACGCAGCCAGAAAAGAGGGCTCAAAGCGTAGGCTGTCAGAGTGAAAGCTTGTTTGTAAGTCGTTTCGGTGTGGAAACCCTGGCACGACCACTGAATAAACTTGGCTCCAAAAAACATGATAAACAACCCCAATCCTATCTGGATGATTTCGAATGTAATGATTTGATTGCTTTCCAGACGAGTGATTCGTCCTAACCCGCCTTTTTCAGCTCCAAACTGAATCATCGCCCACCCTTCAAAAGCACAACTTGCGACCATCAGGGGGGCAACAGACAAGAAGACCAGTAATACATTCCATGACTGGTCGGCTATCTTCTCCCAAGCCTTGAGCGGAATAAACAAAATGAGCAGTGAACGAATCATCTGGCAGGAATGTAAGCAAGTCCGAGGTATGACACAAAGCGAAATCCAATGTTTTTAATTTGTGATTCTTGCTCATGGGAAGTCTACCGCAAAAAATATCGGATCTTAAAGGACTTACAGAGGCGGGATGGCGTGAGTTTATGGAGAGAGAAGGTCGTGTTAAAGAGCCTGTTGTTGTATTTTGAACAAAGTCGAATTTTGATTCCCGGAGATTGCACTTATCAACTTACTTTGCCAATATGTCGTTGTTCCAATTATGAATCACAATGAACGATTTTCGTTAGAAGGAAAGGTGGCATGGGTCACTGGTAGCACCAAGGGCTTAGGGCGCTCAATGGCCCTTGCTTTGGGCGAAGCTGGAGCTCGCGTTGCCATTAATTATCACCATGATGAAACCAAGGCTCAAGCCACTCTGGAAGCATTCAAAGAAGCTGGATGCGAGGGATTGCTGGTAAAAGGAGACGTGACCGACGAAGCTCAAGTCAACGCCATGGTTGAGACCATCAATCAAGAGTTAGGTCCAGTTGATATTGCCGTCTTGAACGCAACATGTGATCAACCGCATCATCCGATTGAGGAATATTCGTGGGATTTTTATCAATCCATGCTCGATTTCTTCATCAAAAGCCCATTTCTCATCAGCCGTGCAATATTACCTGGAATGAAAAAGAAGCATTGGGGGCGCATCATAAACATTGGTTCAGAGGTGCTGCACTTGGGGGTTCCCAACTTCAGCGCTTATGTAGCGGCCAAGGGAGGGCAAAATGGTTGGTCTCGCAGTATGGCTCGCGAGCTTGCGCCTTTTGGGATCACGGTCAATATGATTTCGCCGGGTTGGATTCCCGTTGAACGCCACGATAAGGAGCCACAGGAATGGAAAGACGCCTACCTTCCCACCGTGCCGGTTGGACGCTGGGGGGTACCTCAGGATTTGGCTGGAGCCGTCACGTTTTTGGCCAGCGAATCCTCAAGTTTTGTGACTGGACAAAACTTGCATGTCAACGGGGGGTTGACTTTGCATTGATGCGCAGCGCCAGACTGAACGATCGGTTTGCAAGCCGAAAGTGATCCCGATCACGACCATGTGGTTTTTCGAATGATGTCTCTCATACGACCTTAGCTTGACCTTTAGTGAATTATTTGAGATCAAAGCTTCATCACTTTCACGAATCATCCAGGGCAGGAGCGCCTACCCTGAATGGCGAGAATTATCCTTAAATGCGTGTTTAACCTTAATGTTGGGTAACAAAAAAAGATCATGAGAAAACTTATCATATTAAGCGCCGCCCTTGCTGTTGTCTTGGGGGGTATCACTGCGTGCGGGCCACGAGAACAAGGCAAAAGTGGTAAGCCCCGCTTCGCCTTCGTGACCAATATGCCAGCATCCTTCTGGGTCATAGCCAAAAAAGGCGTCGAAAAAGCCGGTAACGATTTTGGTGTGGAAACCTCCTATCACATGCCAACGGGTAATGCAGCCGGTCAGAAAAGCGTGCTCGAGAACTTATTGGCTCGTGGTGTCGATGGGATTGCTGTGAGTGTCAGTGATCCGGCGAATCAAACGGACATTCTGGACAAGATTGCCAAAAAAACAATCTTAGTCACTGTGGATGCTGATGCTCCAGATTCGGAGAGATTGGTTTATATTGGTGTCGATAACTACACCGCTGGTCGCCAGTGTGGGAAGCTTGTCAGAGAAGCATTGCCTGGTGGCGGTAAGGTAATGATATTTGTGGGTAGTGTTGATCAGGACAACGGTCGTCGTCGTCGTCAGGGTGTGATTGATGAACTGGTTGGACGCGATTCGGATCCTTCTAGATTCGATCCCATCGACAAGGGAGTCGTCGGAAATGGATATGAAATCCTCGGTACCCTTACTGATCAAGGAGATCCTGCTCGCGCCAAGGCAAATGCAGAAGATACCCTTTCCCGCCATCCTGACATTGGATGCATGGTTGGACTCTTTGCCTACAACCCACCAGCCATCATGGAGGCGCTTTCTCAGGCTAATAAGCTTAATAAGGTCAAGATCGTTGCCTTCGACGAAGATAACGACACCCTTCAGGGAATCATCGACGGCACTGTAAGTGGGACGATTGTTCAAAATCCTTATGAATATGGCTACAAATCCATTGAAGTATTGGTGGCACTGAACAAGGAAGACACCTCACTGATTCCTGAAAGTAAATTTATCGACATTCCCGCTCGAACCATTGTCAAAGACAATGTGGTTGCCTTTTGGGACGACTTGAAAATAAAGACGGGCGAAACTGAAGCTGGTGAGTGATTTGGACCAGCAGCAGGGGCTCAGAACCCCCAAGCAAAGCGCGGAGCCACCCGACTTGCTGCGGGTATGTGGCGTCACTAAGAGCTTTCCCGGGGTGAAAGCGCTCAAGGGAGTGGATCTTCACCTCAAAGCAGGAGAAGTACTGGCTGTCATCGGTGAAAACGGTGCAGGTAAAAGCACACTCATGAAAATCCTGGCAGGGGTTCAGGATTATGATGAAGGTGAGGTTCTGGTGGATGGATTGACGGTTCGATTCAAGGGAGTAGAGGATGCTTTTGACAAAGGAATCGCTCTGATCCATCAAGAATTAAACCTTGCCGGCAATCTTGATGTCGCTGCCAATATTTTTCTTGGACGTGAACCTCGCAAAGTAGGACTTCTTGACAAAGCCCGGATGCGCAGGGAATCCTCGATTTTTCTTGATCGAGTTGGTTTAAAGGTCAGCCCTGATCAGATTGTCAGTGATTTGACCATTGGACATCAACAGATGATCGAGATTGCAAAGGCTTTGTCCGTGGACGCGCGGGTGTTGATCATGGATGAGCCTACGTCCAGCTTGAGCCAGCACGAAACCGAGCAACTTTTCAAAGTCATCAAAGACCTTGCCTCGAAAAATGTGGCTATCGTCTACATTTCTCATCGTTTGAGTGAAGTGCGGGAGCTGGCGGACCGGGTCACCGTTCTCCGGGATGGAGACAATGCAGGTGAATTGTTCCGTCAAGAAGCGACCCACGATAACATGGTCAGACTGATGGTGGGGCGTGATATTTCTAAATATTATGCGCTTGAGCCGAGGTCTCACGGGGTCGTGGCCCTCAAAGTTGACAAGTTACGCACGATTCAGAATCCAAAGCACGCACTGAGCTTCGAGATTAAATCAGGCGAGATTGTAGGAGTGGCGGGTTTGGTTGGTGCCGGGCGGACCGAGATGCTGCAGACCTTGTTTGGTGTGATGCCTGCGCTTGATGGGTCGATGGAAGTTCAAGGCCACTCGGTGGCCATTCGTTCGCCCATTCAGGCTATTCAAAATGGTTTGGCTTTGGTGCCTGAAGATCGCAAGCAACAGGGCCTCGTGCTAGAAATGGCAGTCAGGGAAAACATGAGCCTGGCCAGTCTTGGCAGGGATCAGAATAAAGGCTTTCTGAATCACAGGCGTGAACAGGACATCAGCAGGGAAATGGTCGCTGAGATGAAAATTAAAACACCTTCAGATCTTCAGGAAGTCCAATATTTGTCTGGCGGCAATCAACAAAAGGTGGTTCTGGGCAAATGGCTCGCCATGAAACCAAAGGTGCTTTTTCTGGATGAACCCACTCGGGGCATCGATGTGGGAGCCAAACAGGATATTTACAAGCTGATGGAAAAGCTGGCTGAAGAAGGTGTTGCTATTTTATTTGTGTCCAGTGAAATGGAGGAAATTATCGGTATGTCAGATAGAGCGATCGTCATGCATGAGGGAAAACTGACGGGAACATTAATGCGCGATGAATTGACAGAAGAGTCGGTGATGCAACTCGCTACCGGCACCCAAACCAAGCTGATTTCGAACAACTGAACGGTATTATCTCGATGAAAAAGATCTATGGAATTTTAGGGGTTTTCACGGTGGTTTTCATATTAACCGCGATAATGAGTCCGAGTTTCTTGACGCCTTACAACATGGAGCGCTTGATCCTGCGCACATCCCTGTTTGGTATCATTAGTATCGGGGTCGCATTCGTTATCATCACCAGTGGGATAGATCTCTCCATTGGCTCCATTATCTGCTTGATTGGCTGTGGCCTTCCCTGGCTGCTGGTCAAAATGACAGTGCCACTTCCACTGGCCATTTTAATTGTAGTCACCTTGAGTCTTCTGATTGGCCTTGTTCATGGAGTGTTGATTACCAAATTGAAACTTCAACCGTTTGTGGTTACACTTTGCGGGCTCTTGATGTATCGAGGAATCACGCGCGGATTCACCGGAGATCAAACGCAGGGTTTTGGTAAATTTTTCAGTGAACTTCGCTGGATAGGTGTTGGCAAGATTGCTGTTCCTGGGGTTCCGATTGACACGTTCGGGATTCCTGTTCCTTTTTTCCTCTTGTTGATGGTTGCCATTCTCGCCTCTATTTTCCTGAATCGAACCATCTACGGCAGATACCTTCTTGCCCTTGGGTGTAACGAGCAGGCTGCGCGCTACAGCGGGATCAATACCGACCGCATGATCATTCTTGCCTATATCATTTGTGCTGCCATGGCTGGGTTGGGAGGTGTTCTTTTTATTCTGGATGGAAATTCTGCCCAGCCGGTAGTCCTTGGGAATTTTTACGAACTGTATGCCATCGCTGCGGCTGTCCTGGGGGGGTGCAGTTTGCGAGGGGGACAGGGGACCATCATTGGTGTAGTCATCGGTACCGCCTTGATGCAGGTACTGCGCAACATGATCACCTTGGTGGACTGGATACCCACGCACATTGAATACGCAGTGATTGGAGCCGTTATCCTGGCAGGTGTGGTTGCTGACGAGGTTGTGAAGCGTATTTCTGCTTCACGTAGAGCAGCGGCCAGTCGATTGTAGGTGAATTCAATACTCTCCGGAAGACGATCGCTTTTGCAGGTGATTGTATGAGTTGCTGTCTTTTTTTGATCCAGCCGGAGAGAGCCTCCTTATTTGCATTTCATGCCATGACTTGCTTGATGTCTCCTTCATGTGCACTGGTCAATCGCCGGTCGAGCCCATTGTGGTTTAAAGTGAGGCGCTCATGATAGAGACTTATTAAGTGCAGCATGCTCGCATTGAAATCATAAACCGTGATTGCTTCGACCGCCGATTTGAAACCAAACACAGCACTCAGCCTAAAGCTGTAACCTTTTCTTACGCTCGATCCGGTGAGAAAACTTTTGAAACTTTCATGGTTGTCCTCACGCCCGTTCCCTCTTCCTTGCAGTCCAGGCAAGCTTACGGTTCGATTCGCTTCATCCCATGACGTTCAGCTAATGCTTGCGCCCAGCGCTCACCCAATTGTGGGGGCTTGATAAACTGCCCCTCCATGCCTACATATGCGGATTGTGAATTCCAGGTATGAACATCCTTAAATCCCTCAATCCCTCTAGGTGGGCGGTATTCTCCAGGAAGTCATGCACTCATTGGGGGGTCTGGATTAAATTAAGTCTAACAAATAACTCTTCAACGGGTTACCCGGAGAGATGCTTGAGACACCTGAACTGCCACCCTTTATCAAGACAGCTCGTCGATCGATTCGGAGGTCCGATTTCTGTTTGCTTGGTCCACGGTATTCGAGGCAAAGTGCATCAAAATCGGGTTTGATACCCCTCGCTTATTCGATAGCCGTAAGGTTGGCATTGGATACCCCACTGCACCTGATAAAAGACAGACCTGCCATCTCCAAACCTGCACAGGCCTTTAGAGGCTTAAGTGAAAGTTAAATACGTCACTTTACCTTGAATCGTGCTTGTTTATGCTTTTTCTGCTCATACTTATTTCCATTTCGAAGCATTATTGGCAACAAGCAATATTGCAATCAGCCAATGACCAAGTATGCTTGAACTCATAACAATTGATTATTAGCGCAGTGGAGACTTCAGACACAAAAAAAATCGAGGCAGGTAAAAAGATACCCAAATCAGGAGCCCTCGTTGATACACAAAACCAAAAAGACGAAAGGTGCATACCTATCGATAAGGTAGGGGTTCGTGGATTGCGATTTCCTATTCAGGTGCGTGATCGGGCCCGCCATCACCAGGATACCATTGCCTCAGTGGGTATGTATGTGGACCTGCCACATGAATTTAAAGGCACCCACATGAGTCGGTTTGTAGAGGTGCTCAGTTCACATGGAAATCTCGTCCATGTGGAGATCATACCCCAGATATTGCAGGAAATGCAGTCCAAATTGCATGCCAAGAATGCTCATCTGGAAATGGAGTTTCCTTATTTTCTTGAGAAAACTGCACCCGTCACTCGAAAGAAAAGTCTGATGGATTACACCGTTTCGTTTGATGCATCAGCTGACGGAGATGATTTGGATTTCGTTTTAAAAGTAGTGGTTCCGGTCACAACACTATGCCCGTGTTCCAAGGCCATCAGTCGATACGGCGCGCACAATCAGCGTGGTGAGGTAACCGTGGCAGTTCGATTTAATGACATTGTCTGGATCGAGGATCTTATTGAACAGGTGGAATCTTCGGCCAGTAGTGAGCTGTATGCTCTCCTCAAAAGGCCCGATGAAAAAGCTGTTACTGAAGCTGCCTACGAGAACCCTGTTTTTGTCGAAGACCTGGTGCGCAATGTCGTGATGCGCCTCAAAGCGATGCCTCAAGTGACATGGTATCGTGTGGAAGCGGAAAATTTTGAAAGCATTCACAATCACAATGCATATGCCAGCATTGAAGCTCATTCGGATTCAATGGATTTTGTATAGACTGCGACTACCGAACGCTAAAATTGCGGTCCGTGGATTTTGAATAAACCCGTCGCTGAACATCATCAAAAACATCGACTTCAAAGGACTTACCGATGTTGTTTCCAGCTAAATCTTCAAGTATCATTTGGACACGAGCGGTGTAGTCGCCTTTCTTCCAATGGCTATCGGGTTTGAAATGCAATTCAGTTTCGTTTGATTCAAGTCGTTTTGATCCATTAATCCAATCGCCCTCCGAGGAGAAAATCTCTATCAGTCGTTGAGCAAGCGCAAAGTCCAGTGATTCTCCGAACTTGATCACCAGTGCATCGCAGGTGTCTGGTTTTGGTGCAATGATTTTCCATTTGATTGGATCAATTGCTTGTCTGTCTGGCTGTATCACATGAAAACTTTTTTCCATTGCGCGCTTAAGCGCTATTCCGGATGCATCTTTCCAATCCTCATCGATTACCAGTCGAAATCGTTCTCCATTGACTAACGAAGGCCCTATTTCCTCCAGTGGTTTAACGCCGCGCTTGATGCGTCCCGGATCAATGAAAAGAGTCAGCCTCATCATCGCGTCGTCCCACAATTCCTCTTCAAGTTCAAGAAAGGGAAGCTCCACCTCCTGATCCAACTCGTTATAAAGGTGGATATGGTCATAGACATACCCCCCGCTCATGGGATTCGAGAAAGTAAGATAGAATTTGAGTAAGTTTTCTGGAAGGTAATCTGCGGTTGGGTAAACTTGCGTGATCTCAGTGTTCGGGGCTTTTTTTTCCTGCCCGGGAATCCATGTTGAATGGATCTTCCTCTCATACAGATTATCAGACTCCGTATGAGATTCGGGGAGTTGAAATTCTGCACGATAAGTGACTCGGTTTGAAAAAGGGAACCTCGGGGTGAAAGTTATGGCTGCCCCGGACAGTTCACAGGAGCCAAGAACGGGTGGAGGCTTTTCATTGGATAGAAAGGCATCGGTGACCACATAGACCTTCAGGTAGGATTTCCACCCTTTTGCGAAGGTGGAACCTGGATGACTCAATCCATCAATCTCGCTTGCGATGACTCGAGCTGGGGCAGATGCTCCCTCTGGTTGGATCCATTGGATTTCTACAGCTGATAAAGTGTGAGTGCAGAATACCGTCAGCAGGGTCACGAAGGGTTTGTAATGCTTTGCGTTCATGTCATCAAAAAAACAACGGCGACCCCGCACAAGGCCGCCGTTGACTGGAACCTCTCCTAAGCCCTTATTTCTCAGGGGAGAGGGCGGGACACCAGGTCCAGAGACCCATTATCCGCACGCACCAACAAAATAGCATGTTGATCATCGAGCTGGTCTAGTTGCACGACTCCTTTCCAGGAATTGATTGTTTCATAAGGAAGCCCCGCAGATTGCCCCCCTTCAACCCGCTTTTCTATTTTGTCAAACGACTCAATACTTTGCGCGTTGATTTTCATGATGCCACGACTGCTGTTAGCCATGAGTAGAAAAACATTGTCCTCCTTGTTGTAAACAATCATATCCAGTGGTCGATTTCGATTGCCTAATTCTGCGATTGTCTTACCAATAATTTGAGCATCGGGTTCTATTGATTTCAATGGGATTTGAACCAGAGGCGTGCAGGTGTATGCGGCTAGTAAATGAGGTTCAGTTCCGATATTGATTGGAACAAAAGTCCTTACAGGTGATTTGGTTTCAAACCTTCCGTGGGCGCCGTGATAAATTTCAACTCTGGTGCCCTTCTCAACAGATTTGAAAGGGAAGGGGATCCCCCTCAATGTTGAAGCGAATTCCTCATTTGAAAGCCCGGCTATCAAAATACGGTCATCGAGAAAAGCAATGTCCGTGATGGATTCCAGTCTCTTATTGCTGCTCCTTCGCCCTTGCCCCACTAATTTGTCCTCCGGGGCATCAGGAAGGATTGCTGTGGAATTTTCGACATGATTGAAATCGAGCACGATCAATTTGTCCTTGTCTTCAACCCTGACAATGACAGGAATAGCAGATGGTCCCCGGCCTCTGCTGACGGAAAGATAGGTGTGCTTGCTAATCGGATTGACCGCAATATCCTTGATCAGGATCTCATCGGCTGTGGTCCCCAGCATTCCCGCAATCTTGGTATTGATGGCCTCCAGCTTTACCGGAGATGCCTTTGATGCCTCCGTATCACCGGTTGCGATTGCGTGAATGGATGCTGATTTTGCATCCGCAATGAAAAGGATGCCCTCAGGTCCAAATGAAATACTTCCAGCTGAACGAAGTGCTGGTTTGCCCTTAGTCATCCCGTCCCTCCATGAGGAACCCGTCATTTCACTGGAAGTCAGGCCCATGAGGAGGCCAAGTAAAAGTGCCAATACTTTTTGTGTATTCATGAACTTGTGACTGGTAATGATGTTTAACAGCTGTGGTGAGTCATTCAAAAAAAAAGCGGACCGAAGTCGTGTTTTTCTGTCCGCTTTTGAGATTATGAAATGTTTATTGCGAAATCCACATTAGGATTATCGAGCGTTTGGAAGTGGTTCATAATTTGAGTATTTGTATCGTGTATGAACCCATACAAAATCAGGATTGTCGGGATTACCACCATTCCAGAAAAAACTGCTTTCTCCATTTGAGGAGTTTGTAGCTGCTTTTACAGTGGCTGGATCTCTCCATGAACGAGTTTCGGAATGACCGTCGGCAAATCCTATGCTGCTGTTGTTACCATGAAATATAGCGAAGGGATCTACCCAGCCAAGTGAAGGTTGCACATTAATCACCCATGTGCCTCGATTAAAGTCGCGAGGGTCTGCTTCTTCGATGAACACCATGGCTTGGGTTGGTTGGTAAACAGAAGTCATCTTTTTGTAAGGCTTTTGTATACCTCCCTGCCATCCACTTCCGTTCATGCCATTTGCTTTCGAATAACTGTCCCATGCCCACCCACTTCCGGGCTTGTTGCGCTTAGTTCTGATATCACCTGGGCAATGATAAGATCCTGGGGCTGGCACATAACTGAACAGAGGGCCATTTCGAACACCATCTTCAACCCGTTCTTGGGCTTCAGTTTTGTTCATACTACCAGAAATACCCGTAAAAGTGAAACCTCCGTTCGCACTCAGTCGTCCAGGGCCAGGCCAGAACCCACCGGCAGGATTTCCATCGGTTGAAAGCATATTGTCCTCGTTGTCATCTGCATACATGATGAATCCAAGACCAAGCTGTTTCTGATTATTCAGACAATTTGCTCCAAGGGCCTTTAGTTTAGCCTTGCTTAACGCGGGCAAAAGCATGCCCGCCAGAATGGCAATAATGGCAATAACGACGAGTAGCTCAATCAGGGTAAATCCAGATCTACTCCTTTTGTTGGAATGGTATGTATTTAATTTCATCTTTTAAAAACAGTGCGTAAATTCTGAACGAAAAAATTTATCACTTCTTGCAAGTTTGTGAAGTAAAAAAGTTGCACGCTAACGTTAAAGGTCATCTGTTTATTACGGTCTGCTGCGCTTGTTTTCCTTGATTTGTGACAATAACCGCTCCATTTCTCGAGCCCTTTCAGGATATGCATTGGATAATTCACGTTTCTCCCCTAAATCATCACCAAGATAATAGAGTAAGCCTTTGGGGTCGTTTCCTAATTCCGTATTGGTGTTTTTATTGATTCTGGCACCCTTTGCAGGGCTGATCCACTTCCAATCACCAACCCTCAGGGATAGAGTCCTTGCCTGCTCAACGAGATGGTCGCGTCCACTTTTGCTATTTCCCAGCAGTGCATCCATTACGTTAAAACTGTCTGGTATGGCATCATGCGGGACCTCAACATTGGCGAGATGTGCAAAGCTGGAAGGTAAATCGACCTGCGATACCAATGCACTGCTCTTGCCTGGTTTTATTTTTCCAGGCCAACGCATGATCCACGGGACACGAGTGCCTGCCTCAAATGCGCTGTATTTCCCGCCACGTAGAGGGCCGGCCGGATTATGTCTGCCGAGTTTCTCAACAGCGTCGTCTTGATATCCATCATCAATGACAGGGCCGTTATCACTTGTGAAAAGAATGAGCGTCGAGCCAGCGATATTGAGATCATCGAGTTTTCCCATGATTTGGCCTACGCACCAATCTGTTTGGACGATTGCGTCACCTCTTGGCCCCATCGTTGTTTTGCCGACAAATCGTGGATGGGGTACTCGCGGAACATGGATGTCATGAAGTGAGAAAAAGAGAAAGAAAGGTTTTGTCGCGTTTCTGTCTATGAATTTCAATGCCTTGGATGTGATATCATCGGCCATATCCTCATCTTTCCAATGAGCTTTTTTACCCCCCGTCATATATCCTATGCGGCTGATCCCATTGATGATGGTTCGATCGTGGCCATGGCTGGGGTGCATTTTCAGCAATTCCGGGTGCTCTTTTCCAATGGGTTCGCTGCCGACACGCTTCTTGAAATTGACCTGAATCGGGTCTTTTGGGTCCAAATTGACCACATGATGGTTTTCGACGTAAACGCATGGCACCCGATCGCCTGTGGCGGGAATCAGGAAGGCATAGTCAAAACCGACCTCCAATGGACCGGGTTTTATTCGTCCATTCCAGTTGGGTCCACCATTGGGGCCCAGCCCCAGGTGCCACTTGCCAACTACACCCGTTTGATATCCTGATTTTTTCATGAGGTCAGGCATGGTCATTGTTTCAGGATCAATGATCAGTGCGGCATCACCTCGCGCAATACCCGTGCCTTTCTGGCGCCATGCGTATTGACCTGTCAGCATGGCAAATCTCGACGGAGTACAGGTTGCAGCTGGTGCATGTCCATCTGTGAACATTAAGCCCTCATTGGCAAGGCGGTCGATGTTGGGCGTTTTCACCTGAGTGGCTCCGTAGCATCCCACATCTGCATACCCAAGGTCATCTGCATAAATGATGATGATATTAGGTTTACTATGAACAGGCTGTGCTTGAGCAAGTCTTACCAAAAAAAATACGACAACCAGCAGCAGCACGGTAGATTTGAATATTCTGGATTGGGATTTCATTTTTGAATTCGACACGCAATGGGACATAGACTGTTTTTCCGGAATTCCAGAGAAATATACAAGCCAATTGAGTGTAGATTCCAAGCATTGGATCATCAGGAACCATTTTCAACTATTCGTTTTCAAATGTTCCTGATAGTGCTAGGTTCGTCTTATCGAAATGGATTCGAAAAAATCACACAACACAGTCGCCCTGACCCAATGGTCTCATTGTGCAGGTTGAGCTGCTAAATTAGGTCCTGAAGACCTTGCTCAGGTTCTGGGCGATTTACCAGCCATCTCCGATCCGAACATACTCGTAGGAACGCATACTTCGGATGACGCTGCCGTGTACCGCGTCAGCGACGAGCTTGCAATCATTCAAACGATCGATTTCTTCACTCCTGTCGTGGACGATCCATATCTCTTCGGAGCCATAGCAGCCGCCAATGCGCTGAGTGATGTTTACGCTATGGGCGGTCGCCCCACCGTGGCCTTAAATGTCGTTGGCTTTCCCCGTAAAAATAAATCACTGCCTCTGTCAGTGCTCGCGGACATCTTGCGAGGGGGGGCAGACAAAGCAGCGGAAGCGGGTATTCAAATCGCAGGTGGTCACAGCATTGATGACAGCGAACCCAAGTATGGGCTGAGTGTCACTGGCTTTGTGCATCCCGATCAATACTGGACGAACATCGGTGCTAAACCTGGGGATAAACTCATTCTCACGAAACCCATAGGTGTCGGTGTTGTCACGACTGCATTGAGAGCGGGTCACAAGGATACTGAAATTGAGCGGTCAGCCATCGATTCAATGGCTGCGCTCAATCGAAAGGCATCGGAAATTGGACAGCAAATGCAAGTGCGTGCATGCACTGATGTGACCGGGTTTGGATTATTAGGGCATCTGCGTGAAATGCTTGATGGGGTGAGTGGCCGTGTTCAGTTATCGAAAGTTCCCTTCCTAAAAGGGGTGCGACAACTTGCTGAACTGGATTTTATTCCAGGGGGAACCCATCGGAATCTGGATGCGATCAAAGGGTCTGTATATTTTGATGCTGCAATCGACGAAATTGATCAACTCCTGCTCTGCGATGCCCAGACTTCCGGAGGATTACTTTTCGCCGTTGAGCCTGACAAAGCAGCATCTTTGCTCTATGAATTAACCTCAAACAATTTGCTTGCAGCAGAGATAGGCGAATTTACTTCCGACGCCTCCAACAAAATTGAGATCATTCCTTGATTTTGTGACCACCCTGACTCGTTTTACTTTCATTTCTCTCCGGAATTCGAATTCTTAAGGGTTGCTTTTTGGATCAGTAATGATACGTGTAGGTATTAATTTTCATGTTCATGAGAATGCTGTAATTTAGGATACCTGATGATAAACCCGCAAAGATGTTTTCAACCCAAAGCTTTTTGTTTTTTACTGGCTTCTTTTTTGCCGTTAAGCGGATTGCTGGCAGAAGAGCCGGAAACAGCCGACATCGCTGAAGGCATTGCCTCGGCGGAGTCATGGCCCATGTATCGAGGTAATCCTTCTCTTGATGGTTTGTCACCTGGTAAACTAGGGGCATCCCTCGAGGAAACCTGGGTATTTGAAGCCCAATCTTCCATAAGATCATCGGCGGCCATCGTCGATCGCCGTGTGTTCATCGGATCAGATGATGGTTTTGTTTATGCTTTGAATTTAAATGATGGATCGCTCATTTGGAAATTCGAAACTCAGGGAAACGTCGAAAGCTCCCCGCTCGTTCTTGATGACCATGTTTACGTAGGTTCGGGAGACGGATTCGTCTACAAACTAAGGGCTGCAGATGGAAAGCTAGTTTGGAAATATGAAACCGAAGATCAAGTTCTGGGGGCCCCAAATTGGATTCAATCGCCAGATGGAAAAAATACCTGGATACTGGCTGGGAGTTATGATTTTCGCCTTCATTGCATTCGAGCTGACGATGGCACGAAAGTTTGGGATTATGAAACTGGAAACTACATCAACGGCTCTCCTGCTGTTTCGAATGGTCAAACCGTATTCGGTGGCTGTGATGCGCTGCTGCATGTAATACAACTTTCTGATGGCAAAAAGGTCAAAGAGATAGAAGCAGGTGCTTATATTGCTGGATCCGTTGCCATGGCAGGTTCCAAGGTTTATGTGGGGCATTATGAAAGTGAATTCCTATGTTTCGACCTCGACCAGGGATCACTCAAATGGAAGTATCGTGACCGCAGTTTTCCCTACTATTCATCACCTGCAATCGTTGAAGACAAAGTCATGATAGGCGGCAGGGACAGGCAATTGCACTGTTTGAACCGTGAAACGGGGGAACGAATCTGGCGATTTTCCACTCGGGGCAAGGTGGATAGCTCACCTGTAGTGGTGGGCGGGGAAGTCGTTTTTGGCTCCGAAGACGGCAGGCTTTATCGCGTGGGACTCGAAGATGGTAAGGAAATCCAGTCCATTGACGTGGGGCAGCCGCTGACGAGTTCACCTGCAGTGATCAACGACTGGGTTGTGATCGGCAGTGAGGATGGAAGTGTCTACGGTTTTCATGCCAAATCGCAGCCCTGATCCACTTTGGGCAAGCGCAGTAAGAGCCAGCAAAGAGGTAAAATACCTAAAATTATGAATGAAGTAGCGAACACAGATTCAGAGGCGCATAGGCAGATGGAGCCTGAAAAGAAGCCGACGACAGCGGGCAATTATTTTGTGTCCAATTACCCTCCTTATTCTTTTTGGAAGCCGGATCATGTGGGAGAGTTTCTCGAAGCTATCGAACGTCCTCCATCCCCTGATACAAAAATGGGACTTTACCTCCATATTCCATTTTGCCGGAAGCGCTGTCACTTTTGTTACTTCAAAGTTTATACAGACAAGAACGCGACCGCGATCAACGGATATCTGGAATCAGCCGTTAAAGAACTAGAAGCGTATGCCTCCAAGCCTTTCATAGGTGGACGAAAACCCAACTTTGTTTATTTTGGAGGAGGAACTCCCTCGTATCTATCAGTGCCCCAATTAACGTCATTGACTGATCGAATGAAGGCGGTTCTGCCTTGGGACGAGGCTGAGGAAGTTGCGTTTGAATGCGAACCAGGGACTCTAACAGATCAAAAGCTCAAAGCCATCAGGGACGTTGGGGTGACCAGACTCAGTCTGGGCGTAGAGCATTTCGATGACCACATTCTTGAAACCAACGGGCGCGCTCATCGATCCAAAGAGGTTTTTAGAGCTTATCAATATGCCCGTGAGATTGAATTTCCACAGGTGAACATTGATCTCATTGCTGGGATGTTGGAGGAGACTGAAGAAAAATGGAAAATGGCTGTTGAACGCACACTTGAGCTTGGGCCAGACAGCGTGACCATTTATCAAATGGAAGTGCCATTCAACACGGGGATTTACCGTCAGATGAAAGATTCCGGGCAGTTGACAGCTCCTGTGGCTGATTGGGCAACCAAGCGTCGGTGGGTCGATTATGCTTTTGGTGAGTTGGAGAAGGAAGGTTACACCGTGACTAGCGCCTACACAGCCGTTAAAGATAAAGCTCGAACCAAATTTATCTACCGCGACCGGCTATGGGAAGGCGCTGATCTTCTCTCCGTTGGTGTGGCTTCCTTTGGGCACATCGGTGGAACGCATTACCAGAACAATGCTGATTTCGAACCCTATGTGAATGCGATCCTGGATGGTAATTTGCCTGTATTCCGCGCACTTACTCCATCGAACGAAGAACGCTTGATACGGGAGTTCATACTGCAACTTAAACTTGGGCATACGCGCTGCAGTTATTTTGATCAAAAATTCGGAGTGAATGTGAAAAAGAAATTTGAGGCACCACTCAAGCAAATTGCCGATTGGGGGTTCCTGAAGATTGATGGAGATGAGATTAAGTTGAATCGTGAAGGTTTACTCCAAGTGGACCGATTGCTACATGAATTTTTTCTGCCACAGCATCTAACTCAAAGGCTTGTTTAAGCATGGCAAAAGAGAATAGTGAATCCTCACTGTCCCTTCTTGCTGAAACGTCTTCGTTTTGGTACCCGCTGGATTATTGTTATCAGCGGCAAAACATGGTTCTCCCAAAATTGGAACAAGTGGAACCGGATCAAATTCCTCAACCGTTTCAAAGTTTGGTCGTACATCAAAAGGACATGACGCCAACGCTCGAGGGATTTCACGGCGACCAGATTTACATAGAAGTCCTTCACAGAGATTACTCTGATCAGTATTACTTCCGTGAAGTGGTCCTGAAGCTGGAGAAAAATCACCAGCCAGTAGAATTTGGAGCGATCCGTATCTTTCTGGAAAGGCTGCCCAGAAATGCTCGTGAAGCTATCCTGAAAGAGCACATGCCCCTCGGACACATTCTTGAAAATCACCAAGTGGAACATGTCAGTTGTCCGATTGGTTATCTTAGAATGGAGCCCGATCAATTAATCAAGAAGACGCTTGGTGATTCCAAGGGGCAATGGCATTACGGGCGGAGGAACCGCCTGTCCAATCCATCAGGAGAATCACTGGCCGAAATTATTGAAATCCTGCCTGAAACTCAAATAGAGCTTGAAAGTTGAGGGAACTAAGCAAACTTAAAGGTAATGCACAAAGAATATGATGTCGTGATTATCGGTGCCGGTCCGTCCGGTTGTAGCGCAGCCAGCATCCTGGCAGAGGATGGTCATCGGGTTCTTATTCTGGAGCGTGAAAAATTCCCACGCTATCGGGTTGGCGAATCCATGATCCCCTTTACATACTTTCCACTGAAGCGTCTCGGCCTCATTGAGCGCATGCGGCAATCTCATTTTGTCAAAAAGCACAGTGTTCAATTTGTGACTCCCTCTGGAGAAACATCTCAGCCTTTCTACTTCTCCACACGTTATGATGAAAATGTGTCACAGACATGGCAGGTCGTTCGTTCCGAGTTTGATCAGATGATGCTGGATCATGCGGTTGAAAAAGGAGCCGACATCATTCAGGAAACAAACGTTAAGGACCTTTTGCGAGATGAACATCAATCCGTTACGGGCGTCAAATACCAGGACAGGGATGGTAATGTTTCTGAGGTGCGTGCTCGAATCACTCTGGACGGGTCAGGTAAGGAAGCTTTCTCCGTAGCCAAGAACAAATGGCGTGAGCGTGATCCCCATCTTAACAAAGTGGCCGTCTGGACTTATTATCAGGATGCCAAAAGAGATGAAGGCATTGATGCGGGGGCTACCACAGTGGCATTTGTACCCGAAAAAGGATGGTTCTGGTTCATTCCTCAGCACAATAACATAACTTCCGTAGGGATCGTGGCAGAGGCCAAGTATCTCACCCGCGATGGCGTCAAAAAACCTGAAGACATATTCAAACGGGAAATTACTGAGAATACATGGATCCGCCAATACCTGTCCGAAGGCAAACCCGTTGGACCTTATCGTGCGACGAGTGAATACACCTTTCGTTCGAGGTATTCTTCTGAAAAAGGTCTTTTGCTCATTGGCGATGCATTTGGTTTCCTTGATCCGGTCTTTTCCTCAGGTTTGCTCATCGCATTGAAGAGTGGAGTGCTTGCCGGTGAAACGGTGAGCCAATGCCTCAAGGATGATGATCTATCACCGGGCAGGTTTTCCGAGTACAGTCGGGTCATGTGCGAAGGCATTGAGAATATGCGCAAACTTGTTTACGCCTTCTATAATGAGAAATTCAGCTTCAAGGATCTGATTGACAAGTATCCTGAAGTTGGTGGAGACGTGACGGATTGTCTTTCTGGTGACGTGAATAAGGATTTTTCTGTCTTATGGGAGAAAATCAGGGATTTCGCTGAAATACCAGAAGAACTCCCCTACGGTATGCCCCTGACAAAACCTCAAACAGACATCTCGCCTGCATGAAGATCGTTCAGATCACTCCTGGCGCAGGGGGGATGTATTGCGGTGGATGTTTTCGGGACAATACCCTTGTCAAATCCTTGAGGGATGAGGGTCATGAAGTTTTGATGGTCCCTTTGTATCTGCCCTTGACCCTTGAAGATGCTGATCAAAGCTCAGAAACGCCTATTTTTTTTGGAGGGATCAACGTGTTTCTTGATCAAACACTGGGATTTTTTCGGAAATTACCTGCAAGCTGGACTGCTTGGCTGAATCGGCGCTCCATCTTAAAAAGAATATCCAAACATGCTGCTCAAACGCGTCCCGAAGATGTTGGGGAATTAACAGTTTCCATGCTGATGGGAGAGGACGGCCATCAGCGAAAAGAGCTCGAACAACTCATTCACTGGCTGAAAGGTCAGGTTCAACCAGATGTCGTTTGTCTCTCAAATGCCCTGCTGATAGGGATGGCTGCCGAATTGAAATCCAGATTGAATTGTCCTGTGCTGTGCACGCTTCAAGGAGAAGATACCTTTTTGGATGCACTCCCTGAGCCGAATCGACAGGAGGCCTGGGGCGTCTTGAAAAAGCGCGCCATGGACATCGATGCCTTCATCGCTCCAAGTCGATATTTCGGAGAGCTCATGCAATCACGCTTGGGTTTTCGCGCGGATCGATTGTATGTTGTTCCCAACGGTATTCCTGTTGATGGATATCAGCGAAGTAAACTGCCAGATGATCCACCTGTATTGGGTTATTTCGCCAGAATGTGCGAAGCGAAAGGTCTTCCTTTACTGGTGGATGCCTATATCGAATTAAAAAAAAATCCCAACTATCAGGCCATGAGGTTGATGGTTGGGGGCGGAATGGGCCCCTCTGATGAGCCTGTCGTTGAAGCTCTGAAGACCAAGCTGAATCAAGCAGGTTGTCCGGACGACGTGACTTGGCATCCGAATCTGAATCGCCAGGAAAAACTAGAGTTCTTCTCGAAGCTCACTGTTTTCTCTGTCCCGGCACTCTACGGTGAAACCTATGGGCTTTACTTGCTTGAAGCCATGGCGGCAGGCGTTCCCGTGATACAGCCTCCCCATGCCGCTTTTCCTGAGATCATCGAAGCAACTGGTGGGGGAGTGATGACGGCAGGATTGAGTAAAGATGACCTGGCCGAAAGCATCGACAGTCTTCTCAAGGATAAAACCCGATTAAAACAGACCTCTGAGGCTGCCATTCAATCCGTGAATCAATCTCATCAATCCATTCACATGGCAAAACGTGTTCTGGAAGTTTACCAGTCTGTGCTTGATGTTTGACGAAAGCGGTTGCCGGTAAGGATCCAGTTAGTTTTCACTGCTGCTCTTCTGGCTGTATACAATCTTCTGGCTTTGTCCCAAAAGTTTGAACCGCTTTTGCCGGATAGGGTGATCTTGGCTACAAACTAATCCCATAACAATATTTTATAACGTGCTATCTCCCAGATTCGGAAAAACCTAGCTCATTGGTGAAGGATCTATCAGACACTTTTTATTTTTTCGCTCTCAGCGACCTGGAACCTCTTGAAATATTGAATGTGATCGGTGGATTCAACCGGATTGAGCTTTGCAAATTATCACCTCTTTGTTAGAAAAAAACATGCTCTCCAGTTTTTTGAAACGGTGTCTGATTGCCGGAAGTAGTGTGCTTGTCCTGAGTGTTTTGTTGGCCGAGGATCGCCCCAACATTTTATGGATTACAAGTGAGGACAATGGTCCACACATGGGTTGCTATGGTGATGAGTATGCCAGCACACCCAATCTGGACGCTTTGGCGGCCAAGGGTCTTATTTATCAAAATGCATGGTCAACGGCTCCCGTTTGTGCCCCGGCTCGAACAACCCTCATTTCAGGTGTTTATCCTCCATCAACCGGCGGCCAGCATATGCGCAGCATGACGCCCCTCCCATCTTTCATGAAGATGTATCCGCAATACCTCAGGTCCTTAGGGTATTATTGCACCAACAACAGCAAAAAGGATTATAATCTGGAAGAGAGGGGGAAGGTTTGGGACGAATCCTCAAGAAAAGCCCATTGGAAAAACCGCGAACCAGGGCAACCATTTTTTGCCATTTTCAATATCACCATCAGTCACGAAAGTCAGATCAGGAGGCGACCGCACAAAGCCGTCCACGATCCAGCGAAAGTGCGCATACCATCCTACCATCCTGATACGCCTGAGGTGAGACAGGATTGGGCTCAATACCATGACAAGATGTCTGAAATGGATGCTACAGCCGGTGAATATTTACGTGAATTAAGAGAAGCCGGGGTTGAAGATGATACCGTCGTGTTTTACTATGGAGACCATGGATCAGGGATGCCACGCAGCAAGCGTTGGCCTTACAATTCGGGGTTGCGTGTGCCCTTGATCGTGCACGTTCCCGAAAAATACAAACACCTGGCTCCCTCCGATTATCAAGCAGGTGGTGATACGGATCGATTGGTTGGATTCATTGATATGGCTCCAACCCTTTTGAGCATCGTGGGGATGACTCCGCCTGAGCACATGCAAGGCAATGCATTCATGGGCAGATACGAAGCGGACCCTGTTGATTATCAATTTGGATTCCGTGGACGTATGGATGAGCGATATGATCTCGTGCGCTCTGTGAGGGATAAGCGTTACATTTATATTCGTAACTACATGCCTCACCGGATCTATGGCCAGTATATTCAATACATGTTTCAGACTCCGACGACTCGTGTATGGAAGCAAATGTATGACGAAGGTAAGCTTAAAGCGCCTCAAACATATTTTTGGGAAGAAAAGCCCGCAGAAGAGTTATATGATTTGGAATACGATCCAGACGAAGTCAAGAATCTGGTCGAATCCCCCTCGCATCGATCGGTTCTCAAACGATTTCGGAAAGTGCATCAGCACTGGGTGCTCGAAACGCGTGATCTAGGTTTTCTTCCTGAAGGTGAAATCCACGCAAGGGGGGGGGATAAGACCCCATACGAAATGGGACAGGACAGGGCTAACTACAATCTGGAGGCCATTTTTGAAACTGCTCAAATGGCGGCTGGTCGTGATGAGGTTTCGATACCCGGTTTGCTGGATGCTCTCAAATCAGATGACAGCGCCATTCGATATTGGGGAGCACTTGGTTTCTTGATCCGAGGTGAATCTGCGGTGCAACAAAACAAATCACCACTGCTGCAAGCATTGAAAGATGAATCACCATACGTACGCGCGCTTGCAGGAGAAGCCTTGGGGCGTTTTACTGAGGGGCATCTGGATAATGTTCTGGAAACGTTGGTGGGTGCCTCCAACATGGCTGAAGATGGGGTGTTTCCGGCAATTTATAGCCTCAATGCACTCCAAATGCTTGGCGGAAAAGCTGTGTCTGTGCGTGATCAGATCAAAGCATTGCCACGCAAGAGTGCCAAGCAATTGGGGCGAATCGGTGGTTACGTGCCGCGGCTTCTGGAGAAACTGAATGAGGATTTAAGTCACTAGATTTTGTGACGACCTTTGAAATGTCCAGCTATTCCACGCTTCCAACGTTGAAGGATTTTTTTGATTCAAACTAAACATGAATCTGACCAATGGAACATAACGATGCTCATTTGAATCAGCACCTGCCAAAGGTAGGGGTTGTTGGTGTTGGTCTTCTTGGGAAAGCCATTGCCGAGCGTCTTGTTGATCAGGGATATTCCGTTGCTGGCTATGATCCGGTTGCCTGTCATGCAACAGAACTTCAATTCTGTGATTCACTCACCGAATTGATCCAGAAGGTTGAGATTGTTCTCCTTTGTCTACCCGATAGTGGCATTGCCGCAGAAGTGATTGAGGATGGATATGGTCTGTTTCTTGATCATCAAGTGGTGATTGACACGACCACAGGTAGTCCTGAGGAAATGATAGCAATGGGCCATAAACTGGCCCGGCGTAATGTATCTTATCTGGAGGCTAATGTTGCGGGGTCTAGTCAGCAAATGCTGGAAGGTGAGGCGACGCTTTTTGTTGGAGGTGACGCCAGGTTTGTCGAATTGAATGGCAGTCTGTTTGACGCGATCTCCACGCAATGGTTTCATCTAGGATCTCTTGGAGCCGGTTCGAGGTTCAAGCTAGTGCATAACATGGTGCTGGGATTGAATCGCCTTGTGCTTGCCGAGGGCTTGGAATTTGCAAGGTCCCTGGGGATGGATGGCGTCAAGACGCTGGAAATATTAAAGCGCACGCCCGCGTATTCCAATGTCATGAATAGCAAGGGGGATCGCATGGTCTGCCGGGATTTTGAAAACCCTCAGGCGCGATTGTCACAACACCTCAAGGATGTTTGCCTGATGATCGATCAGGCACAGGCCTCCGGTGGCAACATCCCTCTAACCATGCTGCATCAGCAATTATTGGAACGAGCCGAAGAGCTTGGTTTTGGAGCCTGTGATAACAGTGCCATCATTGAAGGATTGAAACCTGACTTATCCAAAAATGGACTGTCATGAATGGATTACCACTAGCTGACTTATTTGTTCTCTTTCTTTACCTGGCTGGGATTACCTGGCTGGGGGTGAGAATGGGAAAAGGAATCCAAAAACAATCTGATTTCTTCATGCCTCGGCGATTTGGTAAAAGCATGATGATGATGCATGCTTTCGGTACTGGAACCGCATCCGATCAGGCTGTGGTCGTTGCCTCGGGCACATTTCGTCATGGATTGTCAGGGATTTGGTATCAATGGCTCTGGTTGTTCAATACGCCATTCTATTGGTTGATTGCTCCCATCTTCAGACGGTTCCGTGCGACGACGACTGCGGATGTCTATGCACTCAGGTTTGGTTCCAGTGTGGCTGTGTTGTTTTCGATAGTTGGGATTATCGGATTGGCTGTTAAAATTGGTCTATTGTTGAAGGGGGCAGGGGCCTTGGTCGAGTCAGGGACGCAAGGAATGGTGAGTGCTTCATTTGCTGTGCCGGTGGTTGCGGTTTTGTTTGTTGCTTATGGAATGGCGGGGGGATTGGGAGCGGCGATTGTCACCGATTACATCCAGGGGATTTTAACCGTTCTCTTTTCAGTCATGCTATTGCCGTGGACACTTTCGGCGGTAGGCGGTCTTTCCGGGGTGCGGGAGACTTTGAACGATCCGTCGATGCTTTCCATGGTGGCACCCGAAGGAGTCACACCATTCTTCATAGCTACTTTTGCGGTGTTGTCATTAGTAGGTATTGTAGCCCAACCATTCATCATGGGGGTTTGTGGTGCTGGGCGGACTGAAATGGATGGCCGCTTTGGCTTCGTAGCTGGCAATTTGATCAAACGTATCTGTACAGCTGCATGGGCGGTGACAGGAATTGCAGCTCTGGCCTGGTATATGCAAGAAGGAGCAGATTTGACTTCCATTGATCCGGATCAGGTATACGGGCAGATGGCTGCCGAATTTTTACCAAGCGCTTTTCCGGGGCTTCTGGGACTTTTTCTTGCCTCGATTCTGGCAGGAGTGATGAGTTCCTGTGATTCAATGATGATTTCTGCTGCCGGATTGTTTACAGAGAATCTCTACAAACCGCTTGTTAAAAACCGTTCTTCTGATCACTACCTGCTGATTGGGAGGTGTATTTCCATATTGATTGTTTTGAGCGGTGTGTTTGTTGCCTTCTGGATGAGTGACGTCGTTAAAGGGCTCAAATTCTGGCTTAAGATTGCTCCCATGCTGGGCATAGCCTTCTGGATTGGTTTGTTTTGGAAGCGATATAATGCCGCTGGTGCCTGGATGAGTACTGCTTCGGGATTTATTGTATGGTGGCTGACCCTGCAGCCGGGTGTGGTGCATTGGATTCAATCCCTGCCATTTGCGAAGCCCTTGGGGATGATTGAAAATGCTTCTGATAAACCGATCCTTCATGAACCTTGGCAAATAGTGATTTACTTAATGGCGGCTGCCTTTGCTGGTATCATTGCAAGTCTATTGACCAAAAGCCCTAATGAGGCAAAGGTAAACCAATTTCATCAACTCATTCGGACGCCTGTGCAACCCGGTGAAGTTATCACAACAAGTTGTCAATTGCCTGCTGGAGTTCAACCTCTCCATAGAGCCACATGGTTCACGGGTAGTAATTTTGAAGTTCCTGTACCTTCTAAAACCTCCGTTGTTGGCTTTTTTGTCTCTTGTGCTGCGGTGGGCGCAATGATTGGCGGATTTATATGGTTGATGTGGGCCTAGGCAAGCGAGTAAATCATTGATTTAGCAAAGGGTAAGGGTGCGCCAAGACAACACGAAAGCCCACGTTTCCATATTCCAGATTGATGCCAAACCAGTGCCTTTCAGCAGCTCGGCCATTTTTTGGACGATCACTCCATGCGCCACCTCGCAAAACGTGATCCTTTCCGTGGGCACTGACGTAGTTCGTGACGTGCCCGCCAGGATAATAAACGTGCCAGCCTAAACACCATTCGTAAACACTGCCATGCAATCCATGCAATCCCCATGGATTGGGGAGCTTTTCATCCACTGGATGTGTTCTTCCTTCCGAGTTGCCCAAATGCCAGGCGTAGTCGTCAAAAAGTTCAAAATCAGAATCATTCCCGAAGGAATAGCGAGTGGTCGTGCCCGCGCGGCACGCATACTCCCATTCGGCTTCAGTGGGAAGCCGGTAAATGAAGTCCTCAGGTAATCGTCCAGCCTCTGCTTCACGCTGGGTCAAACGTTCGCAATAAAGCATTGCAATATCCCAGTTGGTGTTTTCAACGGGATAATCGAGTCCCAGCTTGAAGCGGGATGGGTTTTCTTCAAATAATTCCAGATATTCGCCTTGAGTAACTTCATATCTCCCCATCCAGAACCCTCTTGTGAGGGTAACAATGGTTAGCGGTTTTTCATCGGTGTCTCGGTTTTGCTCATCAGGTGGGCTTCCCAAAGTAAATGTTCCAGGAGCTATCCATGAAAACCTTCTTAAATCAGGAGCCTCGATTACCTTTCTGGCGCGATAAAATCTGACTGAGTTACCTGCACCTTCAAAATCCAGCGTGAAACTTGAGTGGTCGGTAAATTCTATTTCGGAGAGTTTTGACCATCGAGCTGATTTCCCAAGTTCAGATGTCGTTTCTATGATGTAGGTTTGTCCCTCAGGTCCCGATAAAGAAAGACCCGGAACTGTTTCTCCTTCAGCAAGGAAATTTTTAAATGCGGGTAACAAAATGGCCTGTAATATCTCACCAATGGGGCGTACATCGTATAATTGAACGGCCATTTTTAATTCTGTTTGGCCCGATAATGAATGTGTCACTATGCAGAAACAAAATGTTACGCAGGCAAAGACAGATCTTGCGTTGGAATAAAATGGGTTCACACCCGCAGATTTAGAGCGAGAGCGGAAGGTTGTCAAGAGAACCCGAAGTCTTCATTGGTGTTGATATCTCAACCTTGGTGTGATATCGAATCTTTGAACAGTTTCATTATGGAGCATCATAATCGCAATCAATTCTAGAATAACCCTTTATTCATGAACAATTCTCTACCGACTGCCAGAGATAAAGTGCTTTTCACACCCGGGCCTTTGACTACAAGCCTGACTGTCAAACAGGCAATGTTGCGAGATGCTGGATCCTGGCATTTCGAATTCAATGTCAAGGTCAAAGAGATTCGCCAACGCATATTAAAGCTGGCTGGAGTGACATCCGAGAAGGGCTATGAATGTATCTTGCTGCAGGGAAGCGGCACTTTTGGTGTTGAATCGGTTTTCTCCACCTCCGTGCCAGAGGGGGGGAAAGTCCTGGTCTTATCCAATGGGGCTTATGGTGAACGAATGGTGGCGATGTTGAAGTGTCTTCGCATTGAGAATACCGTTTATCGAACGGGTGAAAATGAACCTCCCGATCCAGCACACGTGGCCTCACTCCTGGAGAAGGATACCGACATCACGCATGTCGCTGTTGTGCATTGTGAAACCACGACAGGGATCGTGAATCCCATAGCATCTATTGGTAAAACGGTGAAAGCGGCTCAGCGTCATTACATCGTGGATGCCATGAGCAGTCTGGGAGGCATGCCGATTGATTTCGAGGATGCCTGCATCGATTTCCTTGTTTCATCCGCCAACAAATGCATCGAAGGGGTACCAGGTTTTTCCTTTGTCATTGCCAAGCGTGACCCCTTGTTTGCCAATGAATCCACAACCCGTTCTCTGAGCCTTGATCTTGCTGCGCAATTACGTGGGTTTGAAAAAAACGGTCAATTCAGATATTCCCCTCCAACGCATTCTTTACTGGCATTCGAGCAAGCTTTGAATGAGCTTGATACCGAAGGCGGTGTTGAGGGTCGGGCCGCTCGCTACAAGCGAAACCATGAAGTACTGATGAATGGGATGGAATCTCTTGGTTTTAAATCCTATCTGGATGCCAAGTTTCAAAGCTACCTGATCACTAGCTTTCATTTTCCCGAAGATTCAAAATTCACCTTTGATGCATTCTATCGAAAATTGAGTGATCGAGGGATGATTATATATCCTGGAAAAATAAGTCAAGTGGACCTCTTTCGCATCGGGTCAATTGGTCGTATTTTCGAATGCGATGTGTTGGCACTCGTTGGTTCCATCCAGGGAGCCTTGACAGACATGGGCGTAAGCATGCGGTAGGGCCTCTGTATTGACATCCTTGAGTAAAAATCAGCTACCAGAATATATGATGACTTATGCTTCTTTATTTTTCCTTCGTGCTTTGTGTTTAGTCTTTGCTGTTACACTTCAATTGGCATGCATTGAGGCTGAGGTGAATCCTTTGCCTAATGCTCACGCGCACAACGACTATCACCACCCCAGACCCTTGCTTGATGCACTGGATGCTGGCTTTTGTAGTGTGGAAGCGGATGTTTTCGTCGTCGGAACTCAGCTTTTGGTTGCGCATGATCGAGTAGATGTAAAGCCCGGAAACACCCTCAAAGACCTTTATTTGGAGCCATTGCTCAAGAGGCATAAGATTAATTCAGGTTCAATATACCCAAAGGGTCCTGCCTTCTACCTGATGATAGATTTTAAATCGGAAGCAGAATCAACCTATGCTGCCCTGAGAAACCTCCTCAGTGATTATCGTGAAATGTTAACAGAATATGGTAGCAAAGGCATGCAGCACCGATCAGTGACGGTTGTCATATCTGGTAATAGACCGACTGAGACATTGGCCAGAGAAAAATTGAGATACGCGTTTGTTGACGGGAGGCTTAGTGACCTGGACAAGAATGAACACCCAGTTTCTCTCATTCCGTGGATAAGTGAAAGTTGGCGTAGTCATTTTAATTGGAACGGGAGAGGCGAACTCACTTCTACTGAGAAAGTTAAATTAAACCAATGGATCAAAAAGGCGCATACTCAGGGACGTAAAGTTCGTTTCTGGGCAACTCCCGAAACGGTTAACTTTTGGAAAACGGCTTATGAAGTCAAACTGGATTTTATCAACACTGACAAATTGAAGCGGCTGCAGCAGGTTTTATCTGATCTGCAGAAGAATCCCTGAGCCATCAAGTCCACATGAACAAACAATCCTCCGCTTCCCTGGACCATCTGCGATCTGAAGGTGATATCAACTTGTCTCCGGCCCGGCAGGCTTGGGCAAAAGAAACACTGGATGATGCTACGCGAGAGAAATTAGAGGAAGATGCCTCCGTGTTTTTGCATCAATCTTTGTCTACACCCTGCCTCAATGTGCTCAAGGGGTGTGAAGGAGTTTATCTGGAAGATATTCAAGGGAACCGGATCATTGATTTTCATGGTAACAATGTGCACCAAGTGGGGTTCGGTCACCCCAAGGTTGTTGAAGCGGTCAACAAGCAGATGCTGGAGATGCCTTTCTGCACGCGGCGTTACACAAATGACGTATCCATACGGCTTGCCCAGAAACTGGTTTCTCTCGCATCTGGTGATTTAAACCGAGTACTTTTTGCGCCTGGTGGAACGTCAGCGATTGGGATGGCATTGAAGCTTGCGAGGGTCGCCACGGGACGTCATAAAACCATCTCCATGTGGGATTCATTCCATGGTGCTTCATTGGACGCCATTTCCATCGGTGGTGAATCGGTTTTCAGAAACGGAGTGGGACCACTCTTGTCGGGGTGTGAACATGTTCCCCCTCCCGACAATAAACATTGTCCTTTCAAATGCGGTCAATCATGCAACCTTTCCTGTGCTGATTACGTCGAATACGTCCTCGAAAAAGAGGGCGATGTGGCGGCGGTGGTCGCCGAAACAGTGAGATCGACACCGTTTATTCCTCCTGCCGATTACTGGCAACGCATACGCAAAGCCTGTGATAAGCATGGAGCCCTTCTCATTCTGGATGAAATTCCTCATTGTCTCGGACGCACGGGAAAGATGTTTACGTTTGAACATTATGGAATCGTGCCCGACATGGTGGTGATTGGAAAAGGACTGGGTGGAGGGATCTTCCCTCTGGCGGCCTTGATAGCCAGAGAGGGTTTGAACGATGCCATGCCAGACAAGGCTCTTGGTCATTACACCCACGAAAAAAACCCAGTCGCCTGTGCCGCCGCATTGGCAGCCATTGAAGTAATCGAATCGGACCATCTACTCGATAATGCCGTCAAGATGGGGAATCATGCGGTAGAACGGATGAAACGAATGGCAGATAGATTCTCCATGATTGGCGATGTACGCGGAAAAGGTCTCCTGATGGGGATGGAACTGCTCAAAGATCCGGTGACAGCTGAACGAGCCATTGAAGAAGCCGAAGGGGTTATGTATGCGGCTTTGACGAAAGGACTGAACTTCAAGATAACAATGGGCAACATCCTCACCTTGACGCCTCCTCTGACAATCAATGAAGCTGAAATGAATGCTGCTTTGGACATCCTTCAGGAAAGTTTGCATGAGGTCTTTGCTCGCTGATGTTTATAGTGGATTGATTTCAAAATCTCCTTGTTGAATCTGCCAATTCCAATTTTAAATGGCATCATGTCATACCGCAAAAGTTCAAAGCGAACTCAAGGCAGTTGCGTGCTTCAATGGTTTGCTTTGATCCTTCTTTTTGCTGAGTGTGTGTCATTACAGTCAGCAACGGATCTCAGTCCGAATAATCCTTTTTATGTAAATCAATCGTTTCCGAAGTTGACTACCCCTCAGTGGATTGGGGAAGAGGGTGTCGAAGCCGTGATCATTCTGGCTATTGACGACTTGAGAACGCCTGAAAAATTCGAGTTCTATCTCCGGCCTATTCTTGAACGACTGAAACAGATCGATGGCCGTACACCTGTCAGTATCTACTGTAATGCGCTTCAACCTGATCATCTGCAATTTCAAACTTGGCTGAACGAAGGTTTGTCTCTGGAAGTGCATACCCTGTCTCATCCATGCCCTCTGCTTGCCAAGGGAAATTTTCAAGGTGCGGTCAACACTGTCATGGGTGGCATCGACTTGCTGAATACCATTCCCGGTAATCGTGCGGTGGCTTACAGGATGCCATGCTGTGATTCCATTAATTCTCCTAGTCCGAGATTTTACAGCGAAATATTCCCTCAAACCTCCGCACAAGGGAATTTTATGGAAATCGATTCTAGTGTGATGTGTCTTTTTACAAGTGATGACAAGGAGTTGCCACGTGAGCTGGTTTTGGATGCAGAAGGCAAGGAACGGTTTACCAAATATGTGCCTTTTCCCTCCTTCAACACGACCATCAAAAATTACCCATACCCTTATATTATCAATAATGTCTGCTGGGAATTTCCAGCCTTGGCGCCGAGTGATTGGGAAGCTCAAAACCTGCATGGTGTGAATAATGAGATTACGGTGGAGGACTGGAAGCGTGCACTCGACATTGCAGTGATTAAGCAGGGGGTATTTACATGGATCTTCCACCCTCACGGATGGATTCGGAATGATCAGGTGAATGCGTTTATTGACTACGCTACTGGCACCTATGGGGGACGTATCAAATTCCTGACGTTCAAGGAAGCATCTGATCGTTTGAAAGATAATTTACTGGATGGACAATCACTTCGGAATGCAGGAGGAAATGATGCAGGTATCCGATTGCTGGATGCCAATGGTGATGGATATCTAGACGTGCTTCTGGGGAATGAAAATGAGCGGGCCATGCGCATCTGGCAACCATCCAAACAGGAATATCAAACGGTAGAGTCACCACTGAATGTTGTCACCAAATCGGGTGAAACAACGGGGCTGAAACACGGAGTATTCTGGGCTAACGGTCCTGTTGCTTTTTTATATCGAACTGAAAATTCCGAAGGGGCATGGGTGCGCTCTGAGAATGGGGTTGAAGAAAAGGGAAGTTTGATTTCAGAACTGCGCTGCGAAGGGAAACCGGTTCAAACAGTCCTCAAGGGGAGTGGGAATGGAGTGATCGTCTACGATGTGGATGGAGATAGTATCGATGAATTGATTGTCGCTTACCCTGATCAACATGGGGTTTTAAAATGGAATCAGAGTCGTCAAACTTGGGAGGAATTGAATTATTCCTGGCCTGAAGACCTGCACTTGATAGATGATGAAGGGCGGGATGCGGGTGTTCGTTTGGTTGATATCAATGGTGATGATCATGCGGATTTACTCAAGTCAGATGAGCAAGATTACGTAGCTTACATTTTTATTCCTGAATTAGTTCTTGGTTTTCAAAAAGGTTGGACCCGACTGGTCATGGAAGGTCAGCGAGGCGATGAAGACGCGATACCGGCTTTTATCCGCTCAGGTCCTCATCGCGATAATGGTGCCTGGTTTGCCGATGGGCATGTCTGGGTTCAAAATGAAGATACGGCGCATTTGCCTGATTTGGTTCAGCGCAAGTCTTTTGAGGCAATTCTGCTGGGAAATCGCCCCCAACCTAAAGATGTGGACGAAGCTCTGGCAGCGTTCGAATTGGACGATTCATTTGAGATCAGGTGCGTGGCCTCGGAGCCTTTGATAGAAGATCCAGTTGCTTTTGAATGGTCAGCTGATGGATTTCTGTGGGTAGCTGAAATGCGTGATTATCCGCTGGGTATTGATGCCACTGGCAAGCCCGGAGGAAGAATCAAAAGGTTAAAAGATGTGGATGGGGATGGGGTCTATGAGGAGGCCTCCGTTTTTCTGGATGGGATACCGTTTCCTTCAGGATTGTATCCATGGAAGAACGGTCTGTGGGTGAGCGCCGCACCGCATGTATTTTTTGCGGCTGATCTGGATGATGATGGTCAAGCAGACTTCCGGAGAAATATGTTTTCCGGGTTTGGTGAGGGTAATCAACAGCACCGCGTGAATGGGTTCACCTATGGGCTCGATCACTGGCTATATGGTGCGAATGGCGACAGTGGTGGTGAAATAAGCTCCTTATGGTCAAATCAAACTGTTAATTTGAGGTATAAAGATTTTCGGTTTCATCCTGGAACAGGGCAGTTTGAGGCCATAGAGGGTCAAACGCAATTTGGCCGAAGACGCGATGATTGGGGGAATTGGTTTGGTAATAATAATCCAAACTGGTTGTGGCATTATTATTTGCCTGACAGTTACTCTAAGCGGGCCGTTATTCTTGATCTAGGGTCGAATAAAATACAATTGGCAGCCGACCTTGCTTCCAAAAAAATCGACCAAATTGCTCCCAGTCTGCAAAGATTTAATGACGTCGGTATGCGAGGTCATGTTACATCCGCTTGCAGCCCTACTATCTATCGTGACAACGTGCTCTTTGATGATGACCAGCAACATGTTTTTGTCAGTGAACCCGTTCACAATTTGGTGCGCCATTTTCTCTTGAAGCGTGATGGAGTTACTTTCACCGCTGAGCGCCCTGACCATGAGCAAGCACGTGAGTTCCTTGCGAGTCGCGATCCCTGGTTTCGTCCCACGATGACAAAGACTGGTCCAGACGGTAGCTTGTTCGTTGCTGACATGTATCGATTGGTTATTGAACATACGGAATGGATACCAGATGACGTCGAACAATATCTGAATACACGAGCAGGTAGCAATCGAGGGCGCATTTACGCCATTGCGAAAAAAAACAAAACCCCAAATAAAATTCCCAATTTAGCGGATCTAAAGCCATCCGATCTCGTGTATTACCTCAATCATGAAAATAGTTGGGTGAGGGATACCACTCAGCGTCTCATCATTGAATCTGATCCGAGCGATATAGTTCCAGACCTCAAAGCATTGTTAGAAGAAACAAACAATGCCAAAGCACGCGTTCATGTTTTGTGGTTGCTGGGATTGCTGGGGCACATGGGTGATGAGGTTCTGGAAGCCAGTTTCAAGGATGATCACCCTGAAGTGCGTCGAAATGCAGTGGTCTTAAGTGAATTACATTCGAAATCCAACGTGAATCGCCGTGCGCAATCTGCAGAATCAGTGCTGGAACTGCTGCGTGATCCATCCCCTGCGGTCAGGTTTCAGGCCATGCTTTCCATCAGTTCTGCATATGAAAATTGGAAAATTGAAAGCATCACTTCTTTCATGCACGAGCATGCTCATCATCCAACCATGCGGCAAGCGCTCCTGATTGCCGCTTCTCAGTATCTCCGCCCCATGCTGAGTCACGTGATTTCCTGCTCTGAATGCCAGCAAAACAGGATGTTACAACCTTTGATCAAAGCTGGGATAAACATACACCCTGAATGGATGGAGTCGAAGATCATGCAATGGATGGAATCACGCGTGAACGTTGGGTTCTGGCAGAAACTCGCACCCAATGAAGGAGGAATACAGCTCTTATCTCCTCATGAAATCGCATTGTTTCAGAAAGAGCACAAGATGAATGAACTGGATCTTATAAATGGCACGCAGGCACTTTCCTTGGCTTCTCATTTTCTGAAGAACAGAGGGAAATCGAATTTGTTTGATTCAACTCCAGACATTCGGAATGCCATGCAAGGATTGGCGATGAGTGTGTTGGCCGGACCTGGAGATTTGAATGCTTCTGAGCCTTTCCATGCATTTCAGTTTTTGTGGATAACGCGAGGTGTCCGAGACTGGGCTCCCTGGATGGAATATATGTTTTCATTTGAAAATGAACTTCCACATGAAACACGGCATGAAATACTGAAAGTCATGGCTTCTGATATGGAGCCGTTCAAGAATAACTTTTCATGGTATGGTAAGGTGTGGAATCAATCCACACTTGAAGAGCGTCGTGTATTGTTGTCCATGGCATTGAAAAATCCCGAGACAGCACGGATGTTTCTGACATCTCTGAAGACCGGCGTTTTTGAAAAGACGCAACAAACATTTGACGATACCAGCATGACTCAGCAAATGGAACTTAGTCTGAAAAGATTACCTGACCCGGAACTGCATTCTCTGGCCATTGAGGCGATTGAACACAGAAGAACCAGACTTGGGCTATCCAGGACGAAAACAGATTCCATTTCCAAGCGTTTCGGGAACTTGGCCAGACTCACTCGAGATGCTTCAAGAGGACGCCAATTGTTTGAGCAAAATTGCCAGTTATGTCATCGATTTAAAGCGGTGGGTGCAGATGTAGGGCCCGATTTAGATTCCTTGAATGATCGTTCAGGTCTGGCGCTTTTAACGGCAATTTTGAATCCTAACGAGGCGATTGAACAAACTTATATTGCCCATGAATTGGAGCTCGAGGATGGAGCCGAATGGACGGTTTTGATCACTCATGAAACACCCGGCGATTTGCATGTGACCATGACATCAGGTGAAAGGAGGTTCATTGACAAGGCTCAGGTCCGATCAATCAAAACATCCTCACAATCACTCATGCCAGAGGGGTGGGGTGAGGCTATGAGTAATCAAGACCTGGCTGATTTGATCGGTTATTTGCAGACGAGGTAGAATGGATGAGTCTATGGATATTAATTCATAATCATCATAAATGGTCTGCGACGAGCCTTCATACCAATAAAATCAAGTTTTCCATGTGAAGATCAAGCACTGCTGTTTGTTGTTATGAGATTGCGATCATTCTTAAAAGGTTTTATTTACTCTCGTTTTATATCGGCTCGGCAATTTTTGAATTTTCCCCTGCACAAGGTTTACCGTAAGAAAATATCGCCTCAGTATTTCGACGCTGATTTCTTCGCGGTTATCTTTTACTGATTCAGGAGAAAGTAGCCAGAGTTTGGGTGTAAGGCATAAACAACTCTCCCCGACCTCGATCATGGCGAGACGGTGATAAGGATTTCTTTTTGTCCTTTCTGGATCTTCATTACCTGAATATCGCCTGTTGGCCATCTAACCTCCAGTGCTGCCGGTGACGCATCAAAACCGAAGACCTGACGGTTCGGTGTCTGGGACCAATAGCCGTCGCCAAGTCTCCACTCGCGTGTCGGTCCTTTGCTTCCGTTTTCATAAATCAGTCTCCCCTTTGCCCCAATGGCTTGTAAATTGCCGGCTGGCCCTTTCAACCGGACTGCCAAACCTACTTTTTGTTCCAGATTGCGGTAGAGCTTTGTGGGGCCGCTGTGTTGGGTTGCGATGAAATCAGCGCGGCCATCATGGTCAAAATCAGCGACAGCCAATCCTCTGCCTTCTCCGCGAATGGCAATCCCGCTTGATGCAGGCAGGGAAGCAGTAAAGGTTCCGTCCCCGTTTCCAAAAAGTAGCAACCCCATGCCAGCATCCTGTCGGCTATCGAGTGCGTTGACTCCAAAAAAGTTTTGCGAACCTACTAAATCTTCCATACCATCATTGTTGAAATCACCGATACCTATCCCAAACAAAGGAGAGATTTGTGCTTCGTCAGGTAAAGGGATTGCCTTCCATGTAGATTCCAGATTTAAAAAAACGATGGACTCAAAGCATCGGGCCTCCAGAAACTGAAACTCACCGGGTATTGTCTGCAATGCTTCCTCCATTGAGGCATGGGCAAAAGTCTGAAATGTTTTAAATGCTCGGTTCAGCCAGGGCAATGAGGCAGAAAGCGTTCCCCAATCTCTGGACGGCACAAATGCAGCTCGGTCCTGATCCCAATGAGATTCCACTGATGGGTAGCCTCCCTGTCCTGATGCCGCTCCATAATAGATCCGCAATGGTTGGAAGCTGGAATCTCCCCGCTCATGATTGCGCCCCCAATTGCCGGCTACCAAATCCAATCGGCCATCCTGATTGGCATCCATGGCCGTCAAACTCGTCCACCAGCCCCGCAATTTGTTCAAGGAATTAAAAGATATTTTCGATGCGAGGGAATCGCTCCAATGAACTTCTTTGTTTACTTCAACGAACTGTCCTCCCTGATTTTCAAATAAATACAGCGGACCCCAGTCGCAGGCCAGCATGAGATCTGGTAAAGGATCACCAGTGAGATCAGAAAAAATAGCAGCGCTGACCATTCCAACATTCTTGAATGGCTGACTCGATTCTAACGCAGGTACGAATTTGCCGTTATGATTTCGATAAAGTAATGATTTGGGGGCTTCAGGAAATCGCCCAGATTGAACCCGGCCACCGACAAATAAATCAAGATCTCCATCTCCGTCCCAGTCTGCCATGGTCATTGGCCCCGTGCTGGAACCTTCACTATTGGTGATTGTCTCCATTTTTCCGGTCACCATGGAAAAATGATTGAACACCGGTAATTCCGTTTGAAATGATTCATATGCCGACTGGCCCAACAGGAGGGCCATGTCTTTCGAATCAGGCCGCCAAGCGATGATGGAAGTTTGGTCTCTGGGAAGCTCAGCTTCAAATGCCTTTGCTCGCTGCCTAACAAAACGCAGACCTTGCTCATTGCGGTAGACCCCAAGTTTTCCTTTCTTTCCTCCGCCAATGAAGAGGTCTTCCCAGCCATCCTGATTGAAATCGAACCAAGCAAGCCCAGGCCCAAGACTGCTCAGCTTGCGGGGGAGCATGGGTTGCCTCATGAAATCATCATAGGGCTGATCTGAATGACGATGGTTTAATCGTTCCGAAACATCCTCAAACAAGGTTTTTATCCGGGGTTCAGGAGCTTTCGCGGCAATATGTGGATTCGCTTTCTTGCTCTCATGGAAAACGTAAAGCCGGTTTGCCGACATATTTTCATAAAGGTCGCGCCTTCCATTTCGCCAATTGATTTCAACGGTTACAGTATCGCTTTCCTTTTGAACCGCAAAGGAACGGACCGCCTGATCTCCCGAAAGGTATCTTCCTCCTGATATGATAGACTGAGTCTGTATCGGTAGCCCCGGTGCATTGACTTTGATCAATCCCCCAATACCGGCGGTGTTTTGTCTGTTGCCTTTCAACTGGACACGCACTCGCGGGTTACTTGAATCATTTCTGTAAAGCAGTGCCTGGGCATTCAGACAATTAATGGCAATATCAAGGTCACCATCATTATCCAGATCCGCCAGTACCATACCGTGAGATACCTGAGTGGAATTAAAGCCCCATGCAGCGCTGTTGTCTTCGAATTGAGCATTACCCATGTTTTTGAACGCGATATTAGGAGTGTTCAGCACAGGGAAACGGCTGCGCATTGCCAGTTTTTGAGCGTGTGTATAATTGCCTGCTTGGATCATTGCATCCAGATCTCGGGAGACATCCGCATTCTGTGCATCACGCCAATGGCCCGTTGTGATCAGTAGATCTTCATATCCATCCAGATCTACGTCCAGAAATACCGGGCACCATGACCAATCAGATGCTTCCACTCCACTGTAACGAGCTGTTTCACTGAAAGTTTGGTTGTTTCGTTGGATGAATAATGTGTTTCGAGGCGATTGTGGTCTTGCCAGCAAGGTATCGCGGTATTGTGCAAATGCCATGCCATCCATCACTTGAACCATTCTTCGCAAATGTGAACGGCTGAGCATATCCACTACAAATAAATCCGATAAACCATCACGATTGATATCGGAAAAATCCAGGCCCATTGAAAAGAGGCTCGTCTGCCGGATTCGATTATCATCCACGGCCTTGAATCGACCGTCTCCCAAGTTGATCCAAATGCGATCCGGCGATTGGAAATCATTGCAAACATAAAGATCTGGAGCCAAGTCTCCGTTGAAATCGTAAAACATGGCCGAAAGTCCCCAGTCGTAGGGCGTTTCGACAGGGTTTTCATTTGTATCCAGAAAGTGGCCTTCTTGCCAGTTGACGGGTTCGAACTGACCCCTTCCGGAGTTGAGAAACAATTGATCGGGTTCACCGTTTTCCAAAACACCTTGTGAGCGATTAAATGTAAACCTCCCTTTGATATCAGGACTATCGGCAGATTTTCCGTTGTAAGAAAGGAGTCGATATTCTCCGTTGACCAACCTCACGTCAAACTGTCCATTCGGCAAATCTCGCATGGTGTCGTTGCGGTAATTGACCACATAAAGATCCAGCCAACCATTCCCGTCCACATCAGCCAGCGTCATGGAAGCACTTCCTCTTGTGCTTGCCAGGCCCCACTGTTTTGTGGCTTCGATGAAAGAGCCTTTTCCCTCATTCAGGAAGAGGCGTACGCCTTTTTGATGGCCAGTCACCAGCAAATCCAGAGAACCGTCGCCATTCACATCTGCAAACACAGCGCCAGTAGAAGATTGATCTTTGCAGAGGATAGCATCAGCAATAGCAGATTCTTTAAATATCCAATTTCCGTGATTGAGAAAAAGCATATTGGGTCGATCCAGTCCGCAGAAGTATAAATCACAAAGGCCGTCTCCGTTGGCATCTCCAGCGGCAACGCCAGACCCATTCAGCAGAATTTGATTTCGAAGGCCTCGATCTGCCACTAATGAATTCGTGAAATCCAATCCAGTTCGCCCACTTTCAATCAGGCTGAATCCCTGAGAATCACCGGACACAGCACTTGCTGAAAGCGATCTGAAACCATCGCCTTCTTCCCAAGATTGTGAAGACAATTGAAAGGCAATGGAAACGCATCCAAGCATAAAAAGAATACTGCGCCGGGGTGTGTTAAACATGGGTGCATGTTAATCGAGAAAAAATACAACAAACCAGAAAAAACGGGAATCATGACATGGATTCCAAGCTAGACTTTTTTGATCCAATTTGCTTGGATTGTAACATGTTATACCACTCCCGATGGCTCCCCTGCTGGTCCCACAGAATCTCAATACAAAGAAAACTAAAAAACGCCAGATCACTTATTGGCTCAGCAGCAGCTTGTACAAGCATCTGCGCCGGCATGGCACTTTCAGCGCAGGACCAGTCTCCGGAACATGTTTATGCCATGGAAAGATTGATGGCCCGCAAGGATTACCAGTTGAAACAGGCAGAAACGATGTCGGTTTATCATGGATTTGAGTTCTCCGACGGCATCAGTGAGAGTGGAATTCGGTTCTCGCATCATATTGTCGATGACGCTGGAGTTTCCTACAAAGCGGCTCACTACGACCACGGCAACGCAGTGGCCATAGCAGATATCGATGGAGATAATCTGCCGGACATCTATTGGACGACTCAAATGGGGTATAACCACCTCTGGAGAAACTTGGGGAACGGTAAGTTCGAGGACATTACACGAAAAGCGGGAGTTGGTTTGGTAAATCGTGTTTCGGTTGGAGCCTCATTTGGGGATGTGGATAATGACGGCGATCAGGACTTATTTGTGACCACTGTCCGTCGTGGTAACCATTTATTTCAGAATGAGGGAGATGGAGTCTTCAAAGATGTTACGGAGGCCTCCGGATTGACATACGAGGGACATTCCTCAGGGGCGGTGTTCTGGGACTACAACAACGACGGAATCCTGGATCTGTTTTTGACCAATGTAGGGCAATATACCAAGGAAAGTCAGGGACGAGGCGGATACTACGAGGCCTATCCGGATGCGTTTGCCGGTCACCTTTTTCCCAAAAGAACAGAATACAGCATTCTTTATCGAGGGCTTGGTAATGGAGGATTCAAAGACGTTACTCAGGAAACAGGTCTCAGGGATGGCAGTTGGAGTGGAGATTGCTCCTTCGCCGATGTCAATCAGGATGGGTTCATGGATCTCTACATTGTCAACATGCAAGGTGATGATCATTTTTATGAAAATCAGCAAGGAAAAACCTTTGTTGAGAAAACAGATCAGTACTTCCCTAAAACATCATGGGGTGCCATGGGCGTTAAATTCTTTGATGCCAATCTTGATGGCCGACTTGATTTGTATATCACCGACATGCATTCAGACATGACTCAAGGGCAAACCATGCAAGCACTTCGTTTCGATCCGCGTTTGGAAAAAGCGAAAAGTGAAGCCTTTTGTTCGGTACAATGGACGGAGGAGTATCTTCAAGGTGCAGGCAACAATATCTTCGGCAATGCACTGTATCTAAGTCAAACAAATGGAGATTACAGGGAATCCTCGGATCGATTTCATGCGGAAACATATTGGCCATGGGGCTTCAGTGTCGGGGATTTAAATGCCGACGGATCTGAGGATGTATTTGTAAGCGGTGGTATGGGGTATCCTTTTCGTTATGGGATAAACAGTCTGTTGCTTAATCAGGACGGTAAACGCTTTTTTGACAGTGAATTCCTGCTCGGTGTTGAACCCCGCGGAGACGGTCGCACAGAGAAAGTCTGGTTTACGCTGGATTGTGATGGTAAGGATAAAAACCACTCGGAATGCAAGGATCATACGGGTCGCAAGAAGGTTCTGGGCACCTTAAGTACAAGATCCTCAGCTATTATTGATCTGGATAACGACGGTGACCTCGATATTGTTACTAACGAATTCTACGACCGTCCTCAATTGTTGCTCAGTGACCTGAGTGAGAAGAAAGCCATCAAGTTCCTTAAAATCAAGTTGACCGGTAAAAGCTCCAATCGCAATGGAATTGGAGCTTTAGTCACCGTATCGATCAAAGGTAAAAAATATCTCCAATTGAATGACGGTAAATCCGGTTATTTGGCCCAAAGTTCGATGCCGCTTTATTTCGGTCTGGGGGAGGCCGATTCAGCTGATTCCATCAAGGTGCTTTGGCCATCTGGATCGGAACAAGTCTTGAACTCCAATTTGGAAGCCAATCAAACGCTTCATATTACCGAGCCCCAATAAAAAAGGGCCGCCTCTAGAGGCGGCCCTTTGCGGTTTTAAGTAATCGATTTACTCAGCGATGAAGAATCGAGCTCCATCTTCAATAGGAATGCTGGAATTTGGCGGGACCGCTCCGGCAACAGGTGTAAACGGACCTGTTACAGAAGTTGCCTCCAATAGCTGGTTTCCTGTCCATTCAATAACAAGGTTTCCTTCCTGAATGGTGAATCCGGTTATATTACCTTGCTCAACGAATGGTACTGACCCGCCCGAGATAAGAGCGTTGTCAAAATTACCAGTGGTTTGGTTGCCCAGAGGTTCTCCCGTTTCTGGATCAGCAGGGCCGACTTCATCAGCATAAGAACCAAACCCTAAGGTAATTCCCTCCGAGTAAGGGAATTCGACTTCTATTCCAAAAACATCGTCCAGGAACAGTTTTGCCGTTGATCCGTTCAATACCAACCTCATGCGATGATCACCTCGATTGTCGAAGGATCCTCCATCAAAGGCTGGAATATTGATTCCGTTACCGATTTCTTCATTATCATCCGCACCAGGTCGGCGATTATAGCGCCAGCCGAAGTTGCGGGCATCATGTGTGGTATGATCGACGAAGAAGACATGATCACCATTCGCGTTCATTGCCCACATGCCCGTGCGACTTTCGGAGCCAACACCGGATGCCAGAACAAAATCGACCATCTTGCGGTCCAGTTCGAATGTCAGTGGCTCTGTTTGTGATGCTGAATAGGTATCAACCGTCAGAAGCGCCATACCTGGCCATGCTGGCGTTTCAGCCTCCACGTGAATGACTACTTCTCCGTTTTGAATCTCGATGAAAGATTGCGGAGCTGGTTTCAAGGTACCAGATTCGTTCAATGGAGTTTCATCGACGCGCCATTTTGCAGTATCCACACTATCGCCGGAAAAGTCATCCGTAAGGAAGACTTCAGGAATGGAAATGACTTCAACTGAGATGGAGCCAGCAACGCACACATCGGCATCCGTCGATACTGAAAACTCTGCGGCACCCAGTCCGGTTGGAATCGCCGTGAACGTCTGACTGTTTGAGCTTCCCGATGGGAAAGTCAGGGTAATGGATCCATTGCTTCCCCCGGCTGGAATGGCAACATCCGGATTGTTGCTTTTTATGGTGACCGAAATATCGGCAGCGTCATTTGCCAGGCGTGGAACAGTGACCGTTATTTCCTGACTCTCGGCCCGAGTTATGAGAACACTGGATGGACTTCCTTCCACGCAAGGTAATACATTTTCAATCGAAAGATTGTCAAACTCGCCTGAAACATCTTCGTCCATGAACTGAGCATAAGCCCCTAATTCCACAAAAATGCCTGCGCTGAGTTCGAATGGGAATGAACCACCGGAGACACCATCGAGGAAGACCTCGACGCTGCTTCCATTGGCAACCAGTTTCATGGTGTGCTTACCAAGATCTTCCATTGGGCCGAACCCTGTAATAACGGCACCTCCACCGCCAGGGGATCCAGGGTTCACGTTAACCCGCCAAAAGGCATCATCGTCCACCTCGACTTGTTGCGAGAAGAAGACGAAACGTGTCCGATCCGCATTGGTCAGGAACACTCCGGTTCGTCCAGCTTCTCCAAATTGATCCATGGCCACTCGGTCGACTTCGACCACGAGGTTGAGATCTTCGGTTGCCAGGTAGCTGTTCTTTGTCTTCAGAGAGGCTCCGGGCCAGGTATCTCCATCGGCAAATCCTGAAATTTCCAGTTGGCCGTTATTTTGCTCCACAGTGAAATCTCCCAGTCCGTTTCCGAATCCTTCTTCAGAAATTTCAAATAAAGAGCTATTGATGGAATTGCCTGCGAAGGCTTCAGTCAGCAAAACACCAGGATCTGAAATCACAGCGACATCCAGTTTGTTGCCTGCAGCAATATCGCTACTGGTAAGGCTGAATTGCGTTCCTCCCAGATCTTGTCCTACTATCTGGAAAGTGATCGTGTTAGGGCCACCTGCGGCAAACGTTAAGTTAAGGCTTCCATTACTGCCACCTTGAGGGATCGCGATAGATGGATCATCGCTGATCACTTTCACGCTGATGGATTTTTGAGAATTCAAGCCTTGAGGAATTCTTACCGTCACCGGTTGGCTTGTCTGTCCCTTGCGAACACCGATACCAGAAGGTGAGAAGGTGGCACCTCCCTCACTCTCAATGATCAGATTATCCCAAGTGGTATCAGCTGTATCATCATTGGCCCTTGCAAACGCTCCAAAGTGAAAAATAACAGGTGAAAACGGAAAGCTCACTTCAGCGCCTTCAATCCCATCGAGGATCAACTTCACTGTCGAACCATTTGCTTCCATTGTCATGGTATGCAAACCGCCGTCATCGAATGCCTCTCCATCAAACGCGGCCATGTTGTTACCTCCGCCTGTAGGCACGTCTCCATCCTGACCAATTTTTCGATTGTAACGCCAGCCGCCTTCACCACGAACATCTGCGAAAAGGACATAATTGGTCTCTGTTTCGTCATAGATCCAAACAGCACTCCTCGAGGCAGATCCCATGCCGGCCTCTGCGACACGGTCAATGGATAGTGTGATTGTTTCTGAATCTGAAGGCTCAAAAGGTTGCGTAACCCGAAGTGTTCCACCTGACCACCACTGTTGAGTGGTGGTTCCTACAAATCGCATCACACCGTCGCCCGCTTCTCCATGAATATCACCCACGCCGCCCTCAAAGAATGGGGTGGCTTGCTCATAGCGCGCAGAGTCAATGGTATCCGAGGCAAAATCATCCGAGAATACCACATTGCTCTGTTGAGGAACTGCCTCAACTTTCAAGTTGTCCCACGCGGTGTCTGCCGTGTCGTCATTGGCTCGTGCGAAAGATCCAAAGTGAAAGACAACGGGCGAAAATGGGAAAGCTACCTCTGCTCCCACCACTCCATCAAGAAGCAATTGTACCGTTGAACCATTTGCTACCATCGACATGTTATGCAGGCCTCCATCATCAAATGCCTCCCCATCGAAAGAAGCCATATTGTTTCCGCCTCCTGTAGGCACATCTCCATCCTGACCTATTTTACGATTGTAACGCCAGCCGCCCTCGCCGCGAACATCGGCAAACAATACATAATTGCTCTCTGATTCATCGAAGATCCAGAGCGCGCTGCGTGAAGCGCTTCCTTGACCAGCTTCCTCGACACGATCAATGGATAAAGTCACAGGTGAGTCAGCTGTTGCGTTGAAACTATCCTTCAGGCGCAGTGTGCCACCTGACCACCATTGCTGAGTGGTTTCTCCTACAAATCGCATCATGCCTCCGTCAGCTTCGGCATGGATGTTACCCTCACCACCCTCAAAGAATGGCTCTGCAGCTTCAAATTTTGCGGGGTCGATTGTATCCGATGAAAAATCGTCTTCAAATACCACGGCAGTGCTTAAGACCGTGGATATTTTCAGATTATCCCAAGTCGTATCCGCCGTATCGTCGTTGGCTCGCGCGTATGATCCAAATTGAAAGACCACATTGTTGAATGGAAAAGGCACTTCAGCGCCAACTTGGCCGTCCAGAATGAGCTGCACGGTCGAGCCATTTGCAACAATGCTCATTTCATGCAGACCACCATCATCGAATGCCTCCCCATCGAAAGAAGCCATGTTGTTTCCCCCTCCTGTGGGGACATCGCCATCTTGACCAATTTTGCGATTGTAACGCCAGCCACCTTCTCCTCGAACATCGGCAAAGAGAACGTAGTTGTTTTCCGTTTCGTCATGGATCCAGAGCGCACTTCGAGAAGCCGATCCCTGACCATTTTCTGCGACACGGTCGACGGTCAGTGTTACAGGTGCATCCTGAGATGCAGCATATGTCTCATTGACCTTCAAAGTTCCACCCGACCACCATTGTTGGGTGGTCTCTCCGACAAAGCGCATGACGCCCTCACCGGCCTCTGCGTGAATATCACCTTCGCCACCCTCAAAAAAAGGCGCATTAGATGTGTATTTTGATGGATCAATCGTATCCGATGAAAAGTCATCCTCGAAAACAACGCTTGATACCTGTGCATTGGCAATATTTATTGCCGCGAGCGAGACTGCTAAGAGAAAACAAAGATGAATCAATGCAGTCCAGTCTCGAACCCTTTTCAAACCATGAGGAGCATGGTGAATGGGATGGGTGTTCTTATTTTTCATACTATATCTGTGTTAGTTCAGCTATTGATGAGTACAGTTCGCCCCCGAATCTCGTAATGCATGAGCAATTTCAATTACCAATGCAGTTGCCACTACTACTGATGTAGTTGCAAAAATTTCAGGGGTTTGTGAACCTTATTAGTGACTAATGAAGAATGTCAAATTTTTTTAAGGGTTAAAAAGGGGGTAGGCATTCAATACGTGCACAATGACTTGTGACTGACGACGCACGATAGCATGTAATTTTATAGAGTAATACTACTTGCAGCTAGTGCCAAAGCGAAGGATGGGCTTGTCCTTATTCAGGGAAGTATCAGATTCGGGTTTACCTTGAAGTCGAGAATAATCCCATTGGTCTGGGATTGCTTGAAACTAGCAACATGAGCATCCATGAAAAGAGTCATTGCTCCGCCATTTGGATAACGTTCGCCGTGCCGGTAGCCAAGATTATTGGTAGAAAGGTTGATAATGGGGGGATGGTTGCGCACATAAGCAAGATCGGACACCAACAGAGTTTGGGTTGGTTGGCGCACACTCCCCAGCTTGGCAGTGTCGGCTGAAGGAAACTTGCCCCTTGCATTAGGGAAATTTTTGGACGTGTACTGATTCATTCCATAACTTATTTTCCACGGATTGCCTCCTTTGAGGGGCTCCTTGAGACGAATGGGGCATTGTGAAACACCGTTGGTAAAGTTTTGGCCCTGTTGCGCAGCATCGAACTTGGAGCGTCCATAATAGCTAAACAACAATGCTTCGAAATTATTGATATTTGCGTCGTGGATGTAAGAGTTTGGACCCTCACCCCATGCGTATGGTAGTTTGCCATCATTATCGTCCACATACATGAAGATGGCGAATCCCATTTGTTTCAGATTGCTTCTGCAAAGAGTTGAATTCGCTTTATCCTTCGCCTTGCTCAAGGCTGGTAGAAGCATGCCTGCAAGGATCGCTATAATGGCAATAACTACCAGTAGCTCGATCAGTGTAAACGCATAAGTCGATACCCTTTGCTTGGGAATGAAAAAAGTGGACATGTATCCGCTATAGCGATGGCAAAGCGGGGTGTAAAGTAGAAAATACCTCCATGAGGCCTTTAATTGCTCCTTTGTTTTTAAATGAAAAACGATGCAATGTCTGTTGAAGCATACTCTTCTTGCGGGGTATCCTGCCCCTTCTGCAGGCTTTTTTTCAGTCAAAGCAGGCCTTGGGGCAGGGGAGCATCAAACCCGAGGTAACAAGGAGAAAACCAGCTTTTACAAATGCTAAGTTTTGATAGGGTTCACAAGATTCATGCCAGTTAAGATCGCTTTACTTCCATTTAAGATCTTGTCACCTACTGCGTTCATGGTAGAGAAAAGAATCAGGAAAAGGGTGCGATCCGATCTTTTGTTAGCCTACAATGCCATCACGCCAAGAGCTGCACTCTTTTCATGAATAGAGGGAGATTCGGGGGAAAGAAAATCCAAATAAAAGCAAGGCTTTCTGTGCAAATTTTACCATTAAGATTGCAGGCCTATTGGCTCCTCAATAAAAAAACGCCTCCAGTGAACTGGAGGCGTTTTATTGAAATGCTGAAATTGCTAGCGATCTTACTCTGCGCCGCTCGTGATCCAAAGCTTGATCAAGTCAGTTTGTGCTTTTGATAGCAAATCTCCTTTAGGAGGCATGCGGTCATCGTGATCTGCTGGAAGGATGACGCGCGTATAGAGAGAACTTTCATCAGGTTTACCGCTGACAACGATAGCTTCTCCGTCTGCACCCTTAAGTGTCGCAGCCAGCGAATCCAGGCGCAGCTTGGCTTTCTGCTTGTCCTCCCCGTGACAGTCCGCACATCTTTCCTTTAAGATCGGTAGGATAAATTCTCCAAAAACACCGCTTTCCTTGGATGCCACTTTTGTTTCTTCCACAACTACAACCTCAGCTTCAGCTTTGGCTCCCTTGACGATCCAGTTACGAATTTGAGCGATTTCGTTTTCACTCAAAGGCCCGTTTTTTGGAGGCATCAGGTCATCATCATCTGCAGGCAAAGTAATTAATTGGAATAAACTACTGCCGATCAAATCCCCTGCTACAACAATTTTGTCATCGGGTGTGCCTTCCATGACTGCGGCATAGCTATCCAGACGCAGTTTGGATTTCTGTTTTTCCTCCCCATGACACTTGACACAATTTGCCTCGAGAATAGGCATGATGTGCGTGGCGAAGTCTGGGTCTTCGACGACCACCAATTCAGTCGGTTCTTCAGTTGCGCTGCTTTCAAGAGCTTCGCGTTGGGTTTTCAAAGCTGCCAGACGGGCTTTGCTCAAGAGTTCCTTCTCCCATCCCAGGTTAATCTCCAGAGCGTCATTGCCGGATTTCTCCATGGCTGCTTGAAAAGATTTTGCCGCATCTTCGCTCACCTTTGTCTGCCATAAATAAAGGTTTTTCAGTTTTTTCAACGTTTTCAAAGCATCCATACCGCTCGCGCTTACCTCGGTACCATACAAGTTGAGATAGACGAGGTTGGACAGCCCTGTAAGATGCTTGAGGCCTGCGTCAGTGATTTTGGTTTTTTCAAGATGCAAACGTTCCAGACTTGAGAGATTGCTCAGATGGGCAACACCCGCATCCCCGATGCCTGCATTTTTGATATCTAATTCCATGATGCCCGGGATTTCTTTCAAGACTTCGAGATCAGCGTCTGTAAGAACGCGTCCCTCAAAAGTCTTGGGGGGAATCAATACACGCACGCCCTCGACGTCTTTGGCGATACCCAGCACCTGGCCTCCGTATGATTCAACTGTTGCGATGGCAGATTGTTCATCCGCTTGTAACCCGGCAATCCATCCTGTCGCAAGGCATCCGAGTAAAATGACAATTAATTTGTTCATATTCCTAATATTGTGGCTTGTAGTTTTTATCAAATCGGATTTTTCATTGTCGGTCAAGCCAAGGGTGCACGATCCTACAAGTTGTTTTCCTTAATCGCCAAAAAGGGGCTTTTTTTAGGTTTACAGTGCCGATTCTCTCATGTCATTGATCAGGAAAATGCTGAAAAGTAGTCTTGAGACCAGTTTTTATTGCGTTTTCTTTGGGTAGGGCTCTTAAATCAGGCCATCATAAAGCTGACAATTACGAAATAAACGAGTCATAGGATGGAAGATTTATCGAGAAAAGCCTCTCAGCACAATGCTGAGATATGGGACAAATTGGTTGCCATGAAGAGTGGGTTTACAGCTACTGTCTCTGCGCGTGCTCTCAATAATCCTTTGCCCTACATCAATATTTATCAATGGTTGCCAGAAGGAGTTCACGGACGTCGTGTGCTTTGCCTGGGGGCCGGAGGTGGTAAACATGCTCCTCTATATGCAGCTGCGGGAGCAGACGTGACTGTCGTGGATATTTCTGAAGCGATGCTGGAAAAGGATCGGATCATGGCCGAACGATATGATTTTCGCATACGGAGACTTCAGCGCTGCATGACGGATCTTCATGGTTTGATGGAAAAAGAGTTTGATCTGATCATGCAACCTGTGAGTAGTTGTTATATCCAGAACATCGAAGGCCTGCATCGTGAAGTTGCTAGGGTGCTCAAACCTGGAGGCTTATACATTGTCCAGCATAAGCAACCTTTCAGTCTGCAGACCACGCCCAAACCGGAGTGTGGTAAGTATGCAGTGGAGGTTTCCGCAAGGTACCAGGGAAAGTTACCTCCCATCGATGGTAGTGAACACCGGGAATCCGGGGCCATGGAATTCCTTCACACGTTGGAAGCTCTTGTTGGTGGCTTGTGCAGGCATGGCTTCGTCATTGAAGATCTTCGTGAGCCCTGGCATGGGAATGCAGAAGCTTTGCCTGGAAGTTTTGCTCATCGCTGCGAATATGTGCCTCCTTACTTGGCTATGAAAGCTCGTAGACGCATCGATTCAGGCATTGCAATTTCACCGATCATCGCCGACAGTGTTTAACTGTTTGAATTAACCCTAATGCTGTTTCAGTTGCGTTGGCCCGTCAACGTGAGTATGAATCAATCTTTGTAATGCAAAAATGAATATTTTATCGAAATTTGCTGCCTGTTTTTTTCTGGTCGGTCTGACCCTTGCGAAGGCTCAGGATAATCAAGTTGAAGCCTTTCCTGTCATTGAATTTGAAACACCTGTCTACCAATTCGGTACAGTGCAGCAAGGCGAGGAAATTCGTTACGATTTCAAGTTCTTCAATAGAGGCAACCAAGTCCTCAAAATCAAGAGTGTAAGGCCCGGTTGTGGCTGTACCACTGCAGGAGAGTTCTCCAAGTCCATTGAGCCAGGGCGTTCTGGAATTATTCCGATCAAACTTAGTACAACCAGATTCAAGGGCCCCCTAAGTAAATCGGTTACCGTTACCAGCAATGATCCAAAACATCCAACCTCCTTCCTGCAGATCAAAGGTAAAGTCTGGATGCCAGTTGTCGTGGATCCGCAGGTTGCCGCATTCCCAGCGCTCAAGTCTCTCACGGGCGAGAAAACTTCAATCATCAAAGTGACCAACCAGGTCGAAACGCCGCTGCAAATCAAAAATCTCAGAGTCGAAGGTGAGCGGTTCAAGGCAGTCCTCAAAACGATCACTGAAGGCAAGGAATACCAGATCGAGATCACAACGATTCCCCCTTTGATCTACGGTTCGAATCGTGGGACAATCCGTTTTGAAACCAATATTCCAGATGCACGCAACCACCAGATCTCGGCTACTGCCTACGTCATGGCTCCCGTTCAAGTTGTTCCCAATCGGATTTTACTCAAGGAGGGAGTGCTCGCGAAGCCCATGAAAAAGTATCTGACAGTACTTTCCTACCAAGATACGCCTCTGGAATTATCTGATGTGAAAATGTCTGTTGAAGGTGTCAAGATCGACACGAATATTCTCAACAATGGAAAACATCATCGTATGACTCTGACATTTCCAGCGGGACTCAACGTGGACGAGCTGAAGGATGCGAAGCTCACACTCAAGACCAATCACGAAGAATTCAGTGATTTCGAGGTGCCCGTGGGTTCCTACCGGAAATTGAAAAAATAATGGGTGTTACAGCTCTTTTCGCAAGGTATATTTTTGGCTTCATCCAAGGATCTCAACAGTAGCTGGCCTGAATGGTTGTTTGTGCTTGGACTCGGAACTGCTTTGTCAGTAATCCTGAACCATCATTCGAGCAATGGTCTGGATGTGAGTCGTGATTACTTTCTCAGTGCCGAGACAATTTCATTTAACGATTCCAACTCGGGGAGGCAGCATTCTTCCGGTCACTCATTCGAAACGGAAGTTCAGCAATCGATTGAACGGCTTATGCAGAAAGGGTTTCAGCCCAAAAGTACTGCTGAAGTTGTCGCGCTGATGGAAGATCCACGTTTGGAATCTGGTGAAGTTGTTCTCATTGACGCTCGAAATGAAACCCTTTTTCAAGAGCGACACATTCCCGGCGCCTACCTACTGGATCATTATAAAATAGACCAATACATTGATCTGGTGCTGCCGATGTGTCAGATCGCTGAACAGGTGATCGTTTACTGCAGTGGTGGTCATTGTGAAGACAGCGAATTCACCGCAACAGATCTCCAACAATTGGGCGTCCCACAGGATAAACTTTTTATCTATGCAGCAGGCATGCGTGGATGGAACGGGGGAGCCAATCCAATCGCCATGGGAGATCGGTTTGATGATTTTGAAGAACTGCATTCCATGCAGCAGACCCAAGAGACACCATGAAGGACATTGCTGCTTTTGTGACTCGCGTAATCATTGGAGGAATGTTCATCTATCTTGGCTGGACCAAGACGCTGGACCCAGTGACTTTTCTCAAGAGTATCCGCGAATTTGATATTCTTCAAACCCCCTGGCAAATGAACGTCGTCGCAGCTTGGTTGCCCTGGTTTGAAGTCTGGTGCGGTTTATTGCTGATGCTGGGCGTTGGAGTCAGGGCGAGCGCATTGAGTTTAGGAGCACTTCTGGTTGCGTTTACTAGCATGGTTTCATGGCGTGCTCTGGACTTATATTCAGCTGGCGGTATTGCGTTTTGTGATATCCAATTTGACTGTGGATGCGGTAATGGAGAGGTAATCGTCTGCCACAAACTCGTTCAAAATGTGGTGCTCATTTCCTTTTCTTTTTGGATAGCATGCATAAAAAACCACAAATTCGCTTTATTGCCAGCAATCCGGTTTTCGTTTCAATCAGGAAGGTAATGAATTGCTCATTTCTCCAATTTAGCCGTTTTTTTGTTCGTGCTCTTTCGTAAATCAGCAAGTGCTCGTTTGTGGCCCTTTTGGGCTGCCATAACGAGAAGTCTGTGACTCATGGCAGGTTGTGGTCTTAAAGGGTTTCCTTTCTCATAAATTTTTGCCAATGCATACATCGCCTGAGTTTGTCCACGACGGACCTGACCCCATAATCTCTCTATTCGGGATAGAATTTGATCTCTGGAAATTGCTTTGGAATCGCTTTGAGCCCACGGAGTGATTGCTTTTGGGCTTTGCTTTTGTTGAGCGAATGTTTGGGCTCCCCCTCCTTGCACTATTTGTGGCCGGGCAAGCACAGATCCAAAAAACACGCCTCGTGCAGGATGCATGATGGTTGGCCTCGAGACGGCGTAAAAGCCCTGAGCCAGTGAAATCTGTATTGAGCCCGATAAGCTAATTAAAACGAAAGTGACAAGTAATATTTTCATGTGTCATGTTTTAACTTATATTCACTTCTCCATATATCTTCAAGGGCGAACCATGTCTAATTCGATGCGTGTGATATTTTTTGAGCTCTTTGGAGTTCGGTTGCGGCGTGAGTGGAGGCCATACTCTTTGGCTCCCGAGGGGAAGGGCTCGACGTTATGGCGTGCAGCCATCGGTCTGATTTTTTGGCCTTAAACGCGCCTCTGTCTTGAAACGGACATCTCAATTAGCGCGAAATGTGTCAGGCGTTTTTGATTGCCTGAGCGCACCTCAACCCGTCCAAAGCAGCACTGACAATACCGCCTGCATAGCCTGCTCCTTCACCGCAAGGATATAATCCTTTGACCATGGGGTGTTCGAGAGAATCGGGATCCCTTGGGATTCTTACGGGTGAACTGGTTCGAGTTTCAAAACCGATAAGGATGGCCGAATCAGTAATGTAGCCTGGCATCTGGTTGCCAAAGAGTGTGAAGCCTTGCTTCAGTCTTCGAGTGATTTCGGCGGGTAATAATTCATTCAGGTCAACCGATTCAGTGCCAGGAAAATAGCTGGTCTTGGGTAATGTCGACGAAACTGCTCCTTTGAGGAAATCGGTGACTCGCTGAGCAGGTGCAACCTGGCCTCCTCCACCAGCTTGCTTGGCAGCGTGTTCGATTTTTTGTTGATAAATAATGCCAGCCAGCGGCCCGTGTTCTTTTTCGTAATGTGAGGTATCTTCTGGTTCGACTGTGACGACCATACCACTGTTGGCAAAAGCAGAATCTCTTCTGGATAAGCTCATGCCATTCACCACGATTTCGGAATTGGAAGTGGCTGCTGGAACAATGAAGCCGCCGGGGCACATGCAAAAGGAATGGACTCCGCGATGATCAATTTTTGTAGCCAATCGATAACTTGCAGCGGGGAGTGCATTTGGCCGTTTCTCTCCTGATTGCAGGTGATACTGATGAAGGTCGACGAAAGATTGGGAATGTTCGATGCGGACTCCTATCGCAAAAGGTTTTGATTCAAGAAGGATCTTTTTGTCATTTAGCAACTGATAAATATCGCGTGCCGAATGTCCCGTTGCGAGAATCACCGCGTTTGCTTCAAAGGATTGATTTTCATTGCATACAACTCCAGCGATACGGCCCTTCGAGAGGATCAAGTCCGTGACCTTAGTTTGAAAATGCACTTCGCCACCGGCAGCCATTACCGATTCACGCATCTTTCGGACTACATTGGGCAATAAATTTGAGCCAATGTGGGGATGTGATTCGATGAGAATGTTCTCCGGGGCCCCGTGCGCAACTAGAGTGCGGTAAATGTCCGCAACCGGCCCCCGCTTTTTGGCTCGTGTGTAAAGTTTTCCATCCGAAAAAGTTCCTGCACCACCCTCCCCGAAACAATAGTTCGATTCTTCGTTTACTACTCCTTCTCTTAACAGAGGGGCCAAGTCGAATCGACGGGAAGAAACGTCCTTTCCACGCTCCAATACAATGGGTTGCATTCCAAGCGAAATGACTTGCAGTGCGGCAAACAATCCGGCTGGACCACTGCCTACGATGATCACCTTACGGGCTTTTTCAGGGATTTTCAGGTAACTGTTTGCGGGAGATTCTAATTCTGGCAGCGACGTATCCAGCCCCACATCGAGTCGGAGTTGAACTTTGATTGTTCTCTGGCGTGCATCGATGGATCGTTTTCGCAGTCGAACTTCTTTTATCCGCTCCAAAGGCACACCCAAAGCATCGGCACATGCACGTTTCCACGCGTCTTTAGATTCACTTTCTTCGAGCGTTAGGAGGATGTTTACCTGTGGTGTGTCATGATCCATGAGTGAGCCATTTTGCTCCCTGATGAACCTGATTACAATGTTCTGTTTTTGAAAACGATTTAGTATTTTGAAATGGCCTGAATTTTGCTCTGCATTTGACCATGCGAAATAAATGGTTTCTCCAAGTGTGTGTGATCCTGTGCTTGACTTTCTCGTTTTCCGCCCAGTCGAAAGGTCAGGTAGTGATTTCCGAGTTCATGGCAAGCAATGGGCTCACTGCTCAAGATGAAGATGGAGGCAGTTCAGATTGGATTGAGCTCTACAATCCCTCCAATGTAAGCGTCGATTTAACAGGTTGGTTTCTGAGCAATGATGCGGACAATCTCACTGAATGGCAATTTCCGTCGACCATATTGGCCCCCAAAGAATTGTTGATAGTGTGGGCGTCGGGCAAGGACCGAAAAAATCCGGACAAACCGTTGCATACCAATTTCAAGCTTAACTCCGATGGAGAATTTCTGGCATTAATACATTCTGATGGAGTGAGTCTTGCAACAGCGTTCAATCCTTATCCAACGCAATACCGCGATGTGTCTTATGGGCAGGGGCAGGTTGTAAGTGAATCGGTTCTGTTGAATTCCGGGGCTGACTTGAAGTTTCGTATTGCGGATGGTCCTGCCGAATCAACGCAGTGGTATCAAAGCGGATTTTCTGATGCTCATTGGTCTACGGGAAAGGCTGGCATTGGGTATCAGGCCTTCACTCCGGGTTTTACCGTTCAAAAAATAGACGCTCGTTCGCCTGTTAGGCATATTAACACGGCGGAGTCAGTGATCAAAACTCCTTCTTTACAATTGGGTTCTGTCACCGAGGTGGCTCCTTTTCTCAACTTTTTTGATACAGGAGGTGCTGGCAATTATGGTGATGATGCACCTTTTCCTGGTGTGAGTATCGGGGTTAATCAAGATGATTTTGTGGTTCTGGCAATCGGAACCGTGATCATTCCCGAAGACGGTTACTGGTCTTTTGGTGTCAATAGCGATGACGGATTCAGTCTTGAGGTGGGAGACCAAAGTATGTCTTTTCCAAACCCCAGAGCGCCTGCTGACACTGTGGCTGTCATGCAATTTGCCAAAGCTGGGGCATATCCAGTGCGTCTTGTGTTCTATGAACGGGGAGGAGGAGCCGGTCTCGAGCTCTTTGCGGCACAGGGTCGATTTCGCCGCTTTGATGGAAGTAAATTTCGATTGGTTGGTGATGTAGCCAATGGCGGTCTGGAAGTTCAGACCACCGTTGGCGCAGGGGGAGGCAACTCTTCCCTTCAAACGGATATTATCGATCAGATGCACGAACAGCACTCTGCTTTCTACTCTCGAATTCCATTCAATGTTGCTGATCCTGAACAGTTGGAATCATTGACCTTGAAGCTGAAGTATGACGATGGTTTCGTTGCCTTTTTGAACGGAGTAGAAGTGGCGCGGGACAAGGCGCCGAGCAATGTTGCGTGGAACAGCAATGCGACAGGTATACACGGTGCTTTGCAATGGGAGAGTTTTGCCATCACTACCTTCATGTCGGAATTGAAGTCTGGTTCAAATTTGCTGGCTGTTCAGGTACTCAATGCTGGAGCCGATGATGCGGATGTTTTTCTGGATGCCTCTCTCTCGGAATACAAGGTAGAGGAAAAGGCCAATCACTATTTCGCTGAGGCAACACCGGGAGAACTTAATGCAGAAGGATCCTTGGCCTTTGTGGCGGATACGAAATTTGATCAGGATCGCGGGTTTTACACGAGTCCATTTGATCTGACCATCGAGACCTCAACGGAGTTCGCGCTGATCCGCTATACACTGGATGGTACGGAACCTTCCCCCACCAATGGCCGGACCTTTGGTGACCCTGTCACCATTAATCAAACAACAACCGTCCGGGCCAGGGCATTTCGCGAAGGATACGAGCCTTCCAATACAGACACCCAGACCTATATCTTTCTCGAGGATGTGATTCAACAGGCCTCCAATGGACGGGCTCCGGAAGGGTGGCCGGCACAATGGGGAAGTAATACGGTTGATTACGGAATGGATCCTGAGGTCGTCAATCATCCTGATTATCGTGACACCATCATCGAGGACATGCAGACGATTCCCTCCTATTCCATTGTAATGGATCTGGATGACATGTTTGGTTCTTCAAACGGAATCTATGCCAACCCCTCCCGAGATGGTCGTCAATGGGAGCGTCCTTGTTCGGTCGAGCTCATTTATCCCGACGGAGAGGATGGTTTTCAAATCAATGCCGGGATTCGAGTAAGAGGTGGTTTTAGTCGGAGCACGAACAATCCCAAACATGCCCTGCGTCTCTTTTTCCGAAATGAATACGGCGAACCCAAATTAAATTATCCAGTCTTTGGCGAAGATGCAGCTCAATCCTTTGATGGATTTGACCTCAGGACATTTCAAAACTACTCCTGGAGTTTTCAGGGAGACAGTCGTGGTATCTTTCTGAGGGATCAATACAATCGGGATCTTCAATTGGCCATGGGACACAACGCTGAGCGTGGCGAGTATGTGCATCTCTACATCAACGGCATGTACTGGGGCTTGTATAACACAGTGGAGCGCCCCGAGGCGTCATACGGAGAATCATATTATGGAGGCGATAAAGATGATTATGATGTCGTCAAGGTAGAAGCGGGTCCCTACACGATCAACGCAACGGATGGCAACCTCGAAGACTGGCGCACTCTTTTTGATGCGGCACGGGCAGGATTTTCAAGTGATGCCGCTTATCAGCGTGTCTTGGGGAATAATCCTGATGGGACGCGCAATCCTGAATATCCCGTGTTGGTGGATGTGCCCAACTTAATCGATTACATGCTGATCATCCTTTATGGCGGAAACCTGGACGCTCCAATCTCTAACTTCCTGGGCAACACCCGGCCAAATAATTTTTATTCGATACGCAATCGGCTGGGTGATTTTGGCTTCCAGCATTTTGTGCATGATGCGGAGCATACTTTATTGAATGTAAATCAGAATCGGACAGGCCCTTACAGTGCGGGAAGTAGTTTTCAATATTTTAATCCGCAATATTTATGGCAGAAACTGCAGGATAACGATGAGTTCCGTTTGAAGGTCGCCGACCATATTCACAAACACATGTTCAACGGTGGTGTCTTGACTCGCGAACAGGCAACTGAACTTTTTCTGAAACGCAAAGAGGAAATAGACCGGGCCGTGGTTGCAGAATCGGCACGCTGGGGGGATTCCAAAAGGTCGGATCCATTCACAAGAGACAATGCCTGGATCCGTACGATCAACAACGTGGTCAACAATTTTATACGGCGCAGAGCCGATATTGTTTTCAGTCAATTACAGCAAGATGAACTATACCCGGATGTTAACGCACCTGTCTTGAACCAGTTCGGCGGGATTGTGGGGGATGGTTTTCTATTGGAAGTGAATAAGGGGAATGCGAATCGAGTTTATTTCACACTGGATGGAAGTGATCCGAGATTAATGGGAGGCGGTTTTGCTCCAGGTGCACGGCTTTATCAAGGAGCCATTCCGATAACCGGTCAAGTGCAGTTTGCTGCACGAGGAATGAGTAATGGCGAGTGGAGTGCACTTGCCAAAACAGATTTTATTGTAGAACGGTCCTTTAATGAGCTGTTAGTGACTGAGATCATGTATCATCCCAACTCGGATGATCCTGCAGTCGATGAAGATGATTATGAGTTTATCGAACTTAAAAATACAGCGTCCACACCGCTTGATTTAAGCGGCGTGTTTTTTACGGATGGTATCAGTTTCACCTTTCCAAATGGCTTCACCATGGAACCGCGAGCCCATCTGGTTTTGGCAAGGAATGAAGCGATGTTTCGAAGTCGATATCCTACGGTCTCGTTGGCTGGCATTTATACGGGAAGTTTGAATAACGGGGGTGAGCGGCTTACTCTTAACCATGCTGCTGGAGGCATTATTTTTTCACTGGAATATGATGATGCTCAACCATGGCCTGTAACACCGGATGGGGATGGTTTTTCATTGGTTCCATTGCAAACCTCTCAATTGCACGATCAATCCCAGGTTTCTTCGTGGCGTGCGTCCAGTCAATTTTGGGGAAGCCCGGGTAGAGAGGATATGAATCATGGGATTCCCAGGATTCTTGTTACTGAAATTCTGCCTCACACTGATTTTCCTCAAGTGGACTCGGTCGAGCTGTTTAATCCGGGAGAGGAAGCAGCTGACATTGGGGGATGGTATTTAACCGATGATAAGAAAGTGCCGTCCAAATATGTTTTTCCACAGGGAACGCGGATTCCTTCCGGTGCTTATCTGGTGGTGACGGAGTCTGATTTCAATTCAATACCCGGTATCGATCCCAGTTTTACATTCAGCTCTATTGGAGAATCCGTTTTTCTATTTTCTGCTGACGCTCAAGGCGAACTCACGGGTTACAGTCATGGTTTTGACTTTGGTGCCTCTGCAAACGGTGTTTCCTTTGGGCAATATTACACCAGCGGCGGTCAGGTGCATTACCCTCCGCAAAGCCAATTGACCTTGGGTGCATCGAATGCTGAGCCATTGGTGGGGCCTGTGGTGATCAATGAAATCGGCTATGCTCCGGACGCAGGTAAACCAGAATTCCTGGAAATTAAAAATATTTCCAACCAACGCATCACTCTTTTTGATTCGGAGGCTCCATCCAATACATGGAAAGTGGAAGGCATCGGGTTTTCCTTTCCCATGGGCGTTTTGATGGATCCCGATGAAATCATGCTGATTGTGAATGTGAGTCCGGATCAGTTCCGTTCTGTCTTTGCCATTCCAGGAAATGTCAGGGTTTTTGGGCCCTTTGAGGGTAATCTGCAGGCCAACGGTGAACGCATACGATTGATGCGCCCAGATACACCAAATATTACAACCGATGGAGAAGTTGTTCCCATGATCGCTGTGGATGAGGTGAGGTATGATAACACACTGCCATGGCCTGACTTGAGCTTGAGTTCCGGAGCTTCCATTGAGCGTCTAGATTCCCGGTCCTACGGGGATGATCCCATCAATTGGCGGTCGAGCCAGGATCAACCTTCACCGGGGGTCGAAAATGATGGCAACAAAGCTCCTATTGCAATTGCTGGAACAGATCAGGCAATTACCGTGCTGAGCTTACCAGCTGTGTTCGAACTCAATGGGAAAGTTCAGGATGATGGATTGCCTGAATCTTCCGAAAACTTGAGCGTTCACTGGAAACAGATTTCTGGACCGGGTGTTTTGTATTTTGAAGACTCAGGTCTTGCGCAAACTCGAGTGTCTGCTCCAGGGGTGGGGGACTGGGTTGTTGAATTATCCGTATCCGATGGTGCCTTGATTTCAACCTCACAGCTGAAGCTCACCGTTGAAAGGCTGGTAGGTAATCAAACTCTGATCGCATCAGGCTCTGCCTGGAAATACATGGATGATGACATGGCTCAGCCTGATCAATGGGTTCATTTGGATTTCAGTGATGCGGAGTGGAAATCGGGAAGTGCTCAGTTTGGGTATGGAGACGGGGATGAGAGAACTGTGATATCATTCGGAGGAAACGCGTCCGATAAAGCGGTCACTTATTATTTCCGTAAAGCTATCCAGATAGCTCGGTCATCGAGTGTGCAGAGCGTGAAACTTGGCCTGATTCGCGATGATGGCGCGATCGTTTATTTGAATGGGCAGGAAATCCTCCGCCATAATCTGTCTGAAGCTGATGTGTCTCATCAGACATTTGCCCTGGCTGCAGTGGGTGGGGATGATGAAAATACCTTTTTTGAATCCTCGGTAGATCCCGATCTGCTTGTTGAAGGGCAGAATGTGATTGCCGTGGAAATACATCAAGCCAATGCCACTAGCAGTGACATTAGTTTTGATATGCAATTGAGCGCTGAATTGTTTCCTGATAATCGCGCTCCAGAAGTTGAATTGGTCGATGAGATTACCGCTGAACCAGGGATTTGGGTAGCCCTGGAAGGTGAATGGAGCGATGATGGCTTGCCATTGCAGCCCGGGCTTACTGAGGTTCAATGGGAACAAGTATCTGGTCCAGGTGAGGTTTCCTTCCAAAATGATTCCCTCATACCCACGATGGTCCGCTTTCCTTTTACCGGCGATTACTTGCTCCAGGTTCACGTGACCGATGGTGAGTTAACGACCACAAGACAACTGAACGTTGGGGTTCGAAAGGAAGGAAGCTCAGTCAGCTATGAAGACTGGTTGCTCAGTTTCTTTACCTTGAGCGAACGGGCAGACTCTGAGGTCAGTGGAGAAAACGCAGACCCTGACTCAGATGGTCATGTTAACCGTGATGAATTTGAAGCAGGGACAGATCCTCGCGAGTTCAATAGTGTGACAAAAATCACCTCGGTTACTCTTGATAACGCAATGAATTTGCAACTGGAATTAAGCTCAGTTCCGGGAAGAGCTTATATTTTACAATCCAAAGCGAATCTCACGGATCGTTCCTGGAAACTGCTGGAATCCAAGCTTGCTGATGAAGGGGAATTGACTTTCCAGATTCAAAGAGAGCGCGAATCGTCCATGTTGTTTTTCCGGGTTATGATCGTCAAACCATTGAATTAGCAGAACAGAATTTCGATCTGACCAGCATACGAGAAAGTAAAAAAATATTATTTTTTGCTCCTGCTGAGCGCTCAAATCGTCTAGGAAGTAATGGTTCCCAAAACCAAGTGCGACGAAATAATGATATTTTGCCGTTATCATAAAAAGTTTATGAAGATATCTTTTCCTTTATCTGTTGGTGCCTTGAGAAGCCGCAAGGGTTTCACGCTCATTGAGTTGTTGGTGGTCATCGCTATCATCGCCATTCTTGCTGGTATGCTTCTTCCGGCTTTGTCGCGGGCCAAAGAAAAGGCTAGAACGATCAAGTGTAACAACAACATGCGTCAGCATGGTCTGGGCTTTGCCATGTATATTGATGATAATAATGACTTTTATCCTGCCTACGAGCAGTGGGGAGTGCTGGGGGGGAATACAGGTACGATGACCTTACATGGAGGGAATGTGCCAAGAGAGAGAAGACCGCTCAATGCCTACGTTCCCGCAGATGAAGCTTACCATTGTCCATCAGATAAAGGGGATTCACTTTGGATTAGTAACTTTCCAAAAGGTACCAAAACATGTTTCGACGCATGGGGTAATAGTTACTTAACAGTTTGGGCCGTTGAAACGCTGAGGATTCAGCATGTAACAGGTGATTCCAGAGCTGCAAAAGGCACCTCGCAGGCCACACCCATGAAAGGTTCTGCCTTAATCAAGGGCCCATCCAATAAACTGGTTACCGGAGATTGGCCATGGTGGGCAGATCGAAATAAAAACGATAGAGAAAGTCAGTGGCATAATTTTAAAGGAGAGTATCGTTTCAACGTGCTGTTTGGAGATTCTCACACTGAATTTTTTCAGTTTCCATTGGAAGCTTACGATTGGAATTATGGGAATGCCCCTAAGCCTGACCCAGCTTTCAAATGGTGGTAAGCATGAGGGGCTATCAAGCGCAGTAAATTCAGATTTATTCGGTTTCCGTCTCTGGTAAAATCTCAACTCTCGTTTTCAAGGCAGCGATCATTCCTTCACTGAACCCTTCTTCGCCTTGGTTAATACTCTGCAGCATGTTCCTAAGTAATTTTCCGTATGGGGGAAGTGCGAGCCTCTCGGTTGAGCGCTGAGTCGGTTTATGGTAATTCTTCCATGCAATTTCTGACATGTTGCGATAACCCAGAGCTTGATCCTCATCCCCTATTGCAAGGAAATAAAGAAATTGCCTGATCAATCCGTTGATGATCACGCGCGCCTGGTTCATGTTGGCTTTGACAAGGTTTGATTCGAATCGATTGAGGGCAAATTCTTCCAGACTGATTCCTTTTGGCAAAGAGTCGGGAAATCGCGATTTCAGTTCACCGAACCATTCGGATGATTCCGCGAGTCGATGGTGCAGGAAAAAATAGTAGGATGCATTTTGTAGAAACTCCTTATGAGCTCTGTCGATGGTGCTGTAGTAATTGGTATCTTCCTCTTCGCCTCGAACTTTCAGAAACATAGCATGTGTGTATGGCGCTAGTTCAAGGTTTGGTGCGTAATCCAGCTTTTGGTCTACCTTGTTCTCGATCAGGCGACCGCGTTCGAAAGCCAAGCTCATGGACTGCCAAATGACTCGTCGCAGAAAGTTAAGTTTACCTTCGCTGGCGGTTTCAAGTCCGGCCCAAGCCCAGTAAATTGCGTGGGTTTCCGGTAAACGCCAATCGTATTGCCCAAGGTTATCCTGAATTAATCGCATGCGCGTTATGTCCAGTCCATAGTTCTTCAACAATGTATCACGCTTAGCAATTACCTGAGGGTCGGTAGAAGCTTCAATAGCTTTCAAGTCAGGGTGATCTCCAAGAATACGCCGCATCTCGGTAGCCCAGCGACCCTTGTAATAAGCATGTTGAGTGTCAAACGTCCCTCCGATCTTGTCCTGAAAGATCCAGGCAAGTTCACGATAAATTTCCGATGACTGAGCGTTGTAATTCAACGCCTCATCTCTCAATAGTTTGATTCCGCTCTGAATCCACCTCCATCTTTCATTGGGGGATTCGAACTGTTTGGAAATGTTATAAGTCATGTTCCAGGATTGGAAGGTCCAGACGGAAGAGAAGGTTGGTTGTAATTTTGTAATCCAATCTGCGAGTGACAGTGCCTCGAAGAATCTGCCTTCATCCTGTAATCGAGTGACGCGGAACCACAGAGCGTTTGCCATCAGTCCTCGAAAACCACCCAAAGCAACACTGGAAAAAGCCAGCAATGGAGGTGCATTCTTGAGTGGTTCCATACGGGTTAATCCCAGCCTCTGACGATCCCTGTTCAGTCTTTTCTGAGTAAAGTAATTGGAGAAAACGGCAACTACAATCATAGCCAGGATCAATAAACGATGAGTCAATTTATTAGATTGTAAATTTGAACTCATTTTGCCAGTTCCTTCCTTTCAAAAATGAAAATCCCCCATCCGGCCAGAAGGCCGCTGAGCAGGCCACACAGAAATCCGAGGTGTTTGATCATTGCTATGGTCGAGATGCTGCGGCCCGTGATCAGGCTTTCAACGGGAGAAACAGAACGCAGGGTTTCAGTGAAATAGTAAAGTCCAGTAAATATTGGCACAAGGATCCAGTCAAGGTAACCCCAACTGGCATCTCCGGAGTCTTCCAATGTTGATATAGTACCCTCGCTGACAATGGATTTAAAAAGTTGATCAGAGCTTGCGATTAAGATGAGGGTCAAGATAAGGAAAGTAGCAACTGGAAGAGAGGTAAACGTGGCAGCCCATAACCCCAAGGCAGCAAGCAATGTCATCCACGCAAATAGAACAAGCAAGCATTTGAAATAATTTACAGTGAAATCCCCATCTTTTATCAGGATTTCCAATCCGTCCTCCACCTTGAAAACAAGGCTTGACTCGGTATAGTTGTGGCACTCCACATGGAGATTGCCATTTTCGTCAATCAAGCTTGCAGGAACGGACCACTCATGAGTAAGCATCGGGCTTAAATTGAGTTCCTTTTCCCATTTTGAGGGCGAGTTAGGATCTCCAACAACCCACAGTGTTGGTTGATCTTTTGTGTTTTCGATCAAGGATGCATAAAATTTCACGCGCATCTGAATAAGCGCGTTGGGGGCGCCTTTGGCTTGAATTCCCGCATTCAAGTTCCAAATTCTGCGATGCATGGGCTTCACGAGTTGATTCATCCACTGGACTTCCTCTCGAAGCATGCTGCGCACATAGGCTGGATCCATCGTAGCGATGTCGGGGTCCTGAATACGTCTGGCATAAAGCTGCTCAACCTCCCGTTCCACATCAGGAGCTGCCTCCTTGACACTTGCCCTGGAAGTAAGTGTGGAGGCATGAAGCCTTTTTTGTTCTTCTGGAGACAAATCCCGGGCATGGAATGCGAGTAAACCATATATGCAAATACCAGTGATCACCAAAAGGTTTGCATTCAGAAATGAAATTCCCAGCCATTTACCTATCCAAATTTCCCAGCGTGCCAAAGGTTTGCTAGCCAATAAAACAATATGATTACGCTGAAAATCCTGAGACATGACGCCACATGCCAGCCAGATCGTGGAGGCTCCAATGAGGATGCTTGCGGCCATCAGCGAATAGGTTAGCTGAACCTGAGCGAACATCTCCGCGCTGCCGTTATGGGTCACCAGGTAAGGAATAGAAAAGACGGATGTTATTAGAATCAGTAATAACCACGGGATAAGCTTGAATCGAAAAGCTGCTTTGATTGTTAGGGCAGCAACTGCGCGTAATCGTTGGACGCAAAGAGCCGTAGCTGAAGGTTTAAAGGCGGTCATGCTTTTTAACTCAATTCACGGTCTTCAAACAAAAGAACAGCCATGCCAAGGCTGATTGCAAGAGTTCCTACTGCGTATTGGCCGCATCTCAAGACGTAGGCCAGTGGTATGGATTTGTCATTGGCTAGAGCGTCACTCATCCAGAAAAGTTGCCAATTAGGTGTGATTGCATATAGACATTTTGCCCAGAAAACACCTTCCTCAGCGCGCGTGCCAAGGAAGTAATCTGATACCAGGCCACTCAAGAAAACAACTAGGCAAAGAATCAGTGTCGGTATGAGCGAAGCACGCGTGCTGCAGGCAATGGCAAAACCCGCCAGAGCGCACAAAGCAAATAGAAGCAATAGTACAGCCTGTAACATGCGCCAGTCCACATCCTTGCCAAAGGATTGATGGCTCCAATCACGGTCCACGTAGTTCGCGGCGACGAAGGCTATGGTCATGCAAAACAACATGCTGATGACAGTAGGGCCTACAAATGGTTTCATGGCAAAAAAGTTGAGGCAAAGGCCGATGATGCAGGCCAGAGCAATGCCTGCGCCGTAAATGACAATGGCTGGGTAGTCTGGTGCCCCATAGACATCAAACGCCATTCTTGAGGATAACAAGGCGGCAAGGCATCCAGTGAAGCATTGCAATACAAGTGAGGATGCCAGTGCCGCGAATTTAGCAAGTATGAAAGTTACTCGTCCCACTGGCTTCGAGAGCACTGTCAGAGCGGTGCCAGATTCGATTTCCTCTCCGATAGAGAGAGAAGCCCCTAATACAGCGGTGAAAATTCCAGATAGAAATATCGTAGCCAGTATGCCTCCTTGGACCATGGATGTATCCTCTCCCGCGCCTGCATAATAAAGGCTGGCAAGAAACAACATGAATACATTGGAGCTTACCATGATTACCAAATAAATGGGCTGGCGAATGAGTTCCATGAATCCATTCATGGCTATGTTTAAAAAAGCTCTAGTCATCTAGCTGTAAGCTCATTGTCGATGTTATGTGAAGCGGCAATGGACACTCCACGATCGGTTTACTCAGGCAAGGGTCTGCCTTTGGTTTCTGGAGCCATCCAGATCATCAGCATACCTCCCAGATAAATCAATGTAATCATACTGCCCATGCGGGCGTAATCGCCGTCAAATGCTGCTACGAGCTGTCCTCCAGCGATGGCTCCGAAAGCCGCAAAAATTCTTCCTGAATTATATCCAACTCCTTGCCCAGTGGCACGAGATCGAGTGGGAAATAATTCAGGTAAATAGAGCGGAAACCAACCATAAAATGCGGCAGTCGTCATTCCTGTCAAAAAAACAAGGAATTTGAACGTCGCTCCATATTCTGTTCCACTGCGATAAAGAGTGCCGCAAACAAGCAATGAGGATAAGCAGAGCAAGAAAAAGGCAGGGCGCCTTCCAATGCCTCCTCCGATCAAAGGGCCGGCGAGGCACCCGATAATCGCACCCATTGCACTCAACATGCCCACATCTGATTTAGCTGTTGGCAGGGTGTCGCCAACCATTTGATCAACCCAGACTGGAATCCATTGCACTGATCCCCATGTCCCGATTAATGCAATAGAGGAAAAGCAAATAGCAAGACAGGTGTTTTTAAGCAGTTTCTTGGAGAACACTTCTTTCAGTGGGTGATTGTTTTTGTTCTTGGAGATCGAGGCTTTCCATCGCTCGGATTCAGGTACGAAGAGCCTGATGAAAAAGACAAGCATTGCAGGTAAGATCCCAACCAGCCACATCCATCGCCATGAATCTGTTGTGACCTCTTTGGCTTTGCTAACGGCTGCAATCAGTAAAAAACCGAAGTTAGCAGCGGCCCCGATAATGCCGGCCATGAGCGGTCTGAGTCGTTCAGGCCAGCATTCCATGACCAATGCAACACCCAGAGACCATTCCCCTCCCATGCCAAGCGCTGCAAGAAAACGGAATAAAGCAAGGTGCCAGGGCTCCTGGGCAAAAAATCCTAATCCCGTAAAAATGGAATAGGTTAGAATACTGGCCGACATTGCTTTGACGCGGCCGAAACGATCCCCAAACCATCCGAAAACAAAGCCACCAGCAGCTGCACCCAATAAAAATACAGCGGTAATCCACCCCATCCATTGACCAACAAACGCGTCCACATTGTCTGAGCCCGTGTACATATCTGTCAAGGCGGGGCGGGCAACTATGGGGAAGAGCCCCATCTCAAATCCGTCAAATAACCATCCGAGGAACGCAGCCAGTAAAACAAGCAAATGGCTTCTTTGAATCTTGATTGAATGACCTTCGGTGTTTGACATGAAATGGTTAGTTGGAAGGCATTCGCTACTTGTCTTCGACAAGGTTTCTTCCAAGAACAAGACGCTTCATTTTTTCATCTGCCACGGTTCTGGGAAGCATCCAAAACCCGCAATCAGGATGGATCCATCCGATCCGTTCAGGACCAAGTATTCTTGTTGCGCGATCCACTCGTTTTGCAATCAGATCCTGACTTTCAACCTCATTGTCTTTGATGTCCACGACCCCAATCCCAAGTTTGATATCTGGTCTGAGATCATTGAAAGCCTCCAGTTCATCGTATCCCCTGCGGGCAAATTCCAACACAAGATGGTTGACATCAAGCTGATTGAAAAACTTGATCAGATGAGTCCAAAACCCTTTTTGAATAGATTGCCCCCCGTAATTCCCAAAGCAAAGATGCAATGCCCTCTCACCTTGAATGGCATTCAAAACCAGATTAATGGGTTCGTGTGCCCAACTCGCATCCTCTACATTGCCGGGTAAATTTGCTTCATCGATCTGAACCATAGGGGCGTCTATGCCAGCAACTTGTTGAGCCAACACCCGAGCGATTGCATTCGTCAGTGTCTTGATGTCACCATAATGACGATCATGGAGTGTTTTGGCTAACATGTAAGGTGAAGTCAACGTGAACATCATGGAGGAGTTACTTAATGATTTGATGGATTTCCAAGCTTCAGGAAGATTTAAAGTACCTTCATGGATGGAGTTGGTGACCATACCCGGAGGCTTGGAACGAAATTGCATGCCAGTTGCCTGTTGATATTGGTGCCAGTCTTCGCGGCTTATCTGGTTACTCATACCTCCCATAGGCCTGATGAAATATTCAATCATGCCATTTGTCTCTGGGTGATTGACGTCAAATCGAGATAATTCACCATCAGAAATGATATCTATACCGGCTAGCTCCTGGGTCTTCACCACCGCTAACATGGCATCACGTAAATTTGGTGCAGTTGGGTAGGCCCTCAACCACGAGGGGACGGGGTAACTGCCAACAACTTGGGTTTTGATCTGGTAGGTGCTCATAATTCAGTGAGTAATACAATCGTGCTTTGCTTTGTCTAAAAAGCCAAGATTGTTTACAAAACGAGTTGACATGAGTAAGGCAAGTTATCATTGTATCACGATCCGTTGATAAGACGGTCTCATTCAGAGTGGTTGAGGGAACTGGCCCTATGAAACCACGGCAACCGATTGGACAATGCCTCAATTGTTCGATGTCAAGGTGCCAATTCCAGCTTAAACCTGTTAAGGTTTGGGAAAGATGAGATGTTGACTGCCTCCCTCCAAGTGGAGCCATTTGACGCCCGAAATGGCTCAGATGCCGGCATGATTCTTCTACCTTCTTCCCCGCACCCCAACTCGTTTTCAACCAACATTTAGGATTTATGAGTGAAGAAAATGGTTATATGAAGGCACTTAAGTGCCGAGAGTGTGGTAGGGAGTATCCCCTGACAGCCAATCATGTCTGTGAATTTGATTTTGGCCCCTTGGAAGTGGCGTATGATTACGACTTGATTCGCAATAGTTTGAATCGCGAAGTCATCAGTCGACGTCCCAACAGCATGTGGCGCTATCGTGAGCTCCTCCCAGTGGCAAAAGAACCCACAGTTGGGCTACAAGTTGGCTACACTCCACTTGTCAAGGCTGACCGTTTGGCCAAGCGCCTGGGTATTCGAGAATTATGGATTAAGAACGATACGGTCAACTACCCGACCTTATCCTTCAAGGACCGCGTTGTCAGTGTTGCTTTGAGTCGGTCAAAAGAACTTGGTTTTGATACCGTTGCTTGTGCTTCAACCGGTAATCTAGCCAACTCTGTGGCTGCCAATGCGGCCTCAGCCGGTCTTCGGGCCTTCGTTTTTATTCCTGCTGATCTCGAGCAGGGAAAGATTGTCAACTCGCTCGTCTATGGACCGGAAGTCATCAGCATCAAAGGTCACTATGATGAAGTCAATCGTCTATGTGCGGAAATTGCCGGCAAATACAGTTGGGCCTTCGTTAACGTCAACATGAGGCCCTATTATGCCGAGGGGTCGAAAAGCATGGGATTTGAAATCATGGAGCAATTAGGATGGGAAATCCCCAAGCACACAGTTGTCTGCATGGCCTCTGGCTCGCTTCTGACCAAGATTCACAAAAGTTATCAGGAATTCTCCAAGCTGGGAATTGTCGATGACTCCAAATACCACATTCATGGAGCTCAAGCGACAGGATGTTCCCCTATCACGACTGCTCACAAATCATCTCTGGATTTCTTCAAGCCTGTTAAACCTGATACGATTGCGAAATCGCTGGCAATCGGTACACCTGCTGACGGTTTCTATGCTTTGAAGGTTATGCGGGAAACAGCAGGTCATGGAGACGATGTAAGCGACGATGAGATTCGAGAAGGCATTCGCCTCCTCGCGGAATGCGAGGGTATTTTCGCGGAAACTGCGGGTGGTGTCACCGTGGGTGTTGCCAAAAAACTCATTGCCAACGGTCAAATTCCTAAAGATGATTCTGCCGTTCTTTGTATCACTGGCAATGGTTTGAAGACACTGGATGCAGTTGCCGGCCATGTAGGTCGAGCTAAGGAAATTCGACCCAGCCTCCGAGAATTCGAAGCGCTGCTCGGTAATTGAGAAAGATCTAAAGTTTCATTACGCTGAAAAACAATACAAAACTATGTCAACGAAAGTTAGAATACCCACTCCTCTGCGCAAGCTCACCAACAATGAAGAATTGGTTGAGATATCCGCCGCAACGGTCGGAGAAGCCATTGCAGAGCTCCAGACACGTTACCCCGGTATCCAGGAGCGCCTCGTTGACGAATCGGGTGAAATTCGCCGTTTCGTCAATGTCTACGTTAATGAAGAAGATATTCGTTTTCTTCAAAACAAGGACACACCCCTCAAGGACAACGATGAAATCAGTATCATCCCTGCTATTGCAGGAGGGTAAATCAACAAACATCTCTTATGCCAATTCCCAAAAAAGCAAAAACCGCGTCAAAGCCTAAAAAGAAAGCTTCAAGCAGCGCTAAAAAAAAGACAGACCTCAAGGGAAGGAAAGGCCAGGAGCAGCAGTCGCGGCTATGGTTGATGTATCCTCCAAGGTTCATCACGCGTCCCATCATCCATGAACTGGGCCACAAGTTCAAAGTAGTGCCCAATGTGAGACAGGCCAGCGTGACGGAAGAAATTGGTATTGTTTGCCTTGAATTAACGGGTGCTCGTGAACAGGTAAAAGCAGCCATCAAGTGGATGAGTAAACTAGGTATTAGTGTAGAACCGGTGGAAATCAACGTGATAGAAAGTTAAAAGTATATAATTATACCCGTAAAAATTATTAAATTTACCACCTTGACCACGCAAATTCTTGGTTTTAACATAAATACGCAGTTTAGACTGCAAGCAACCCAACCAAGCAACCAAGAGTAAACATATGACAAAACGCGACCTAGTTGTCCGAATAAGTAATGAAACAGGGCTTATCCAACAAGATGTCCTTGCCGTCGTCCAACGGACTCTGGATTATATTTCAGAGGCCGTCGCGAAAGGCGAAACCGTAGAACTGCGAAACTTCGGCGTATTCGAAGTCAAAGTCCGTAAAGCACGGGTTGGCCGCAATCCAAATAAACCTGAAAAAGATGTGCGTATTCCCCCTCGTGCCGTGGTCAAGTTCAAGCCCGGCAAAGAGATGAAAGAATCGGTGATACAGCTTACACCATCTGCTTAAAGTAACTCACAGCCTGGTCTTCAGGTTGATAATTAGGCCCCATAAACTCTACGATCCGCTTGCTTGCTGGCTTCACCAAGATTCAGCAACGCAAGCGGATCTTTTTTACCCGATGAAGCAAATCGAACGCTTGCCCGGATTCAGGGATTTTTTTCCAGATCCAGTTCCGAATCCAGATTTAGGAAGGATGGCGGAACGTCAGTATATTTTCGATACCTGGAGACAGGTTGCTCGAAGGTATGGATTTCGTGAGTATGACGGTCCACCACTCGAATCACTTGAACTTTACAAGGCCAAGAGTGGTGATGAAATTGTTCATCAGCTTTATCATTTCACCGACAAAGGGAACAGGGAGGTAGCTATGCGCCCTGAAATGACTCCTACCCTTGCGCGCATGGTGTCATGCCATCAGCGCAATTACAAAAAACCCATGAAGTGGTTTTCCGTGCCCCAGCTATTTCGCTACGAGCGACAGCAGAAAGGCCGTTTGCGTGAGCACTTCCAATTAAACGCAGACATCATCGGAGATGCCAACAAAGTCGCAGATGCTGAGTTGATTGCACTTGTCATTGACGTTCTTCGAGCGTTTGGAATGGGTCATGAAGATTTCGTCATTCGACTGAGTAGCCGAGATGCATGGCAAAGCTTTTTTGAAGCGCGTTGTGACGAGCCAGAGAAATCCTATTCTTTTTATCAAATAGTCGACAAATTGGAGCGTGAGACACCAGAGATCAGTGCTGAAAAGTTAGGTCATATAGGTATTTCCTATGACGAAGTGACCGCATTCATTCAGAAGGCGGAGCCAACAGAGGACTTGCAAATAATTCTTCAACAGCTAAGAGCTCGTGGTCTGGGTGATTACGTGAAAATAGACTACGGAGTGATTCGCGGTTTGGCCTACTATACTGGGGTCGTGTTCGAGGCCTTTGATCGCAAGGGGCAGTTTCGTGCTATTGCGGGTGGAGGTCGTTATGATCACCTCATCAAGCTCATCTCAGGAAACAAAACTGATCTGCCCTCGCTTGGTTTTGGAATGGGAGATGTTGTTCTGGCGGATATGTTGCGAGACAAAGGGCTCTTTCCAAAATCGAATCCTGCGGTTGATGTCTATTTCCAAATATTGAATGAAGATCTGCGCCTTGAGTCCATTCCATACATTCAGACAATGCGCGATAACGGCATTGCTGTCGAGTGGCCCATGACCGCTAGTGGTGCTAACAAACAATTCAAAAATGCCCTTGAACTTGGAGCTCGATACACCATCACCTTGCTTGGGGGAGGTCTTCTGGAACTGAAGGATCTGAAACTCAGAGAAACCCAGCAACTGGCGATGGATGCAGCGATTGAGCTAATCATCCCCCAATCCAAAGAGTGAAGCGGGTCTCTTTCTTGTGTTGCAAGTGCGGTATCAGCCATCAATGAAGGATTTGCAGTTTCTACACCGCACAGCCTTGATATCCTCAGGAAAATTAGCCATGATCGTCAGCCTGAAATGACGAAAACACTCGCGCGCTATCTGCGAAAGCTGCCAAAGAAAACACGATCTATCGTGTTGACTAGTCTCTATGGGATCACGGCCGGCATCGCTGCGGTTGCTTTCCACAAGTCAATTCAGTTTGTCTTTGGGCATACGATTGAGCATTTCTCAACCTTCTCCACCCGAACCTTTTTGATAGGCAGCTTCTGCACCATCATTGGCTCCTCTCTCATCGTTGGCCTCTTACTGTCGAATTATTGCAAGGATGCAGCCGGGAGTGGAATTCCACAGCTTAAGCTGGCTTTTTGGAGTGATTTTGGCCACGTCCCATGGAAGGTAACTTGGGTCAAGTTCATAGCGGGTATTTTGAGCATTGGTGGAGGATGCAGTCTTGGGCGCGAGGGGCCCAGTGTTCAACTGGCAAGCGGTGTAGCCTCCAACTTGGCAGGATTACTTGGAGAGCCCAAGCAGAACCGCAGGCATGCGGCGTCTTCCGGCGCCGCCGCGGGATTGGCTGCTGCTTTCAATACTCCTCTGGCTGCCATTACGTTTGTGCTCGAAGAAATCGTGCAGGATCTCAACAGCAGGTTTCTTGGCAGTGTGCTTCTGGCTTCGGTTCTGGGGGCCTTTGCTGTGCACGCGCTTTCTGAAAAACATCCGGCTCTGGAAATATCAGCTGTTGGATCGCCTGATTGGCTCATTTATCTGCTAACTCCCGTGGTTGCCGCCGCCGCCGCATTGGTCGGTGTGCTGTTTCAGAAAACCAGCATTGGCCTGAGGGCGACAACCAGAAAAATGAATCGGATTCCCGCCTGGATACGGCCAGCTATTGGTGCTCTCATTGCCTGGGGTATTGCGGTTTCCATTTTCCTGTTCACCAAAGCCGAAACGGGACAAGGCCACCTGGGGGTCTTTGGGGTTGGTTACGAAGATTTGAACGCTGCATTGACGAGCTCGTTCAGCTGGAAGGTTGCGGGTTTATTGCTCATTGGTAAATTGATAGCCACGATCGCCTGCTATGGGATGGGAGGATGTGGTGGCATCTTTTCCCCCGCTTTATTTCTGGGGGGGATGACTGGCGTGCTCCTCTCAGGTTTATTTGGTCTGTTTGTTGATCTCACTCCAGAAGCTCAGATTACCCTGGCCGTGGTAGGAATGAGCTCATGTCTGGGAGCGGTTGTCAGGGCACCGGTCACTGGTATCCTGATTGTTTTTGAAATGACCAATGAGTTTTATCTGGTTCCCGCTTTGATGCTTGGGGCGTTGATAAGTAGCGCAGTAAGTCGTCAATTTTGCAAATACAACTTTTATGAAGAGCTTCTTGAGCAAGATGGTCATCAATTAGAACACGTGATTCCTCCGCGTGACCTGAAAAGCTGGCAGCAGTTGCCGGTTTCGGCCATTGCCAATTTTTCGCCTGTGATCATCAAGGATCTCTCACCTGAGGTTTTGTCGGAGGTATTGGAAGCTTTCCCTTACCTGCGTTTTCCGGTGGTTGTGAACAAGGAGATCAAAGGGGTAATCACCCGCGAAGAGGCCAAAGAAGCATTGGAGGAGCAACGTGAACCTGAGCTCGCGCCTCTGATCATATGCGCCCCCTCACAGAGTATTCGCGAATTGCAATACTCACTCATTGAATCCGCCACAGGCCTGGTGGGCTTGGTGGACCCCGGGGCCAAGCGCCTCATTGGTATCGTCACTCTCCACGATCTCCTGCGAAGGGAGGTTGCGATCACCAAGGAATATACTGATGACGTTTAGTGTGTTCAGTGTTGGATCCAATTTTCGAATTCGCTCTGGATGCTTTCGCGAGTTCCTGGCTTACCCCGGCGGATCACGAAACGGTAATGGAGGATTAAGGATTCCCCCTCTTCAAGTGACACCGTAAAAAAAGCTCCGAACCGCCCGTAATCACGGTAAGCGGAATAACGCGTTGGCCGAGGGTTACCCGGATGGTTCATGTGTGTGACCGAATACCCATTACCGGTCAGTTCATAGTATTGATTAACCCATGGTAAATCGAAGTCTTTTCGAGGATTCTGTTTTTCTTCAGGGAAAAGATAAGAAGTTGATTTTTTGTTTATTTCGTTTGCAGCTCGATATTGCACCCCCGCATGTTCAGGGTCGCCTTTGAGCTCCAAATTTACCTTGGCTGTCAATCTTGTAGTCAAGTCAACAACAGCAATGGTATTTTTTCTCCCATCGTGGCTGAATGTCATCTTTCGAAGTTCAGCCATGACGATTTTCTCGCCGGAAATAAGCCAGTGAATATTGGAAGTAAATGAGGCATCATGAGGTGTCAGTCTCTTGCTGGTAAACGCCTGATGAATCTGGATGCCTTTGTTCATATGCCAAAGATCAAAGCGTCCCTCACTCGTTGTGAGTCGGTTCCACCCCAGAAATATCCCCCTGTGATGCGTGAATTGGCCTCCCGGACCTTTAGTGATTTTAATGCCCCTCTCTGGATCAATGATGTGCAGAAAAGGTTTGTAAGTGTCGTGATAGATTTCCTTTGAGGATGCATCATGCTCGAACATATACTTGCCGACTGCTTTACCCTCAATTTGGATAACTAATTCTTTTTGACTCTCTTTTCGAATTTCAAATGTATTTCCAGCTTGCAGACTAGCTGAGCCTGCCGCCAACAGAGTCCACAAGATCAGCACAGATTTGACTTTTAGCTTCCACTGACGGTTAATAACCATATTCCACTTTATAATGGCCTTGAATATTTTGCACAAGATTCAAAGGACGGTTGAATCTTTGCTCTTAACTATGTAAGGTTGATCTGATGCTTGAACATAACAGACTTTACCAATCGATCGTCGGCAGTATGTTTCCGCGCCAAATCTATCTATTGCTGATCGCTAGCCTCCTGCTGGTCTCAAATGTGACATCAGACGAAGCTCTGGATGCTCACTTTACCGATACCGTGCTTCCTGTGCTCAATGAACACTGTTTCAAATGCCACGGTGCTGAAGAGAAAATTAAGGGCGGTTTGAATTTGACCTCTCGAGAAGCTGTTCTTCAAGGCGGTGATTCAGGGCCTGTGATCAATTTGCAAAATCCTCAAGAGAGCTACCTGCTTGAGATGGTATCTTACAAGGATTCCGACCATGAGATGCCACCGAACAAAGGAAAGCTCTCACCCTCATCCATCAAGGCTTTGACGCAATGGATCGAAAACGGTCTGCCCTTCGAGGCTGAAGCTGCTCAGCATGCTTTGGAGGAGACTCAGTCAGATAGTTCCACTTACGACAACTCAATCAACGAAAACACACGTAACTGGTGGGCATTTCGCGCGATAAAAGCACCCCAAGTCCCCGATGTCTCATCTGCTCAATGGAATCGGAATCCCATTGATGCCTTCCTTTTTGATCGCCTTGAAAGTAATAACTTGAGTCCCAACCCTCCTGCTACGCGTCAAACATGGATTCGACGAGCTTACTATGATTTAACCGGCCTCCCTCCTTCACCCGAGGATGTAGTGGCTTTTGAAAACGATCGGTCTGCCAAGGCCTACGAAAAAGTGATCGATCACTTACTGGCCTCGCAGCATTATGGAGAAAAGTGGGGGCGACACTGGTTGGATTTGGTGCGTTATGCTGAAACTAATGGTTATGAAAGGGATAACCCCAAGCCTGATGCATGGCGCTATCGTGATTATGTGATCAAAAGCTTCAATGAAGATAAACCTTACGACCGATTCGTAACAGAACAGATCGCCGGGGATGAAATTGAAGATGCTACTGTAGACTCCATCGTGGCAACTGGTTTTCAACGCCTTGGAATATGGGACGATGAACCGGTTGACGCGGATCAGGCGTTTTTTGATGGATTAGACGACGTATTATCCACAACTGGACAGGCTTTCATGGGACTGACGGTTGGGTGTGCCAGGTGTCATGCGCACAAGATCGACCCCATGCCGCACGAGGATTATTATCGCCTGCTGGCTTTTTTCAGCAATACCTACAATAATATTCGTCAGGGCAAATACAAAAAATCACCCTATTCTCTCAACACAACAACCATCATTGCGTCACAGGAGGAAATTCGAGAGCACGATCAACTCAAGAAAACCCTCGAGGCACAAATCAAGCATCTGGAAGTCAGGATTGCTGGATATGAAAAGGTCATTGTTGCGACTTTTTCAAACCCCGAGAAGGAAGACGCCAAAGATAAGCGGACTCGACGAACATTGATCGCTGAAAAGCGTGCAGAGCTTCTGGATAAGGACCAATTGCAGGATTATCTGGCCATTGAGGAAGAGCTCAAAGAATTGCGGAAACAAAAGCTGCCTCAACTGGCTCGAGCTCTTTCCATGCAGGAAAACGGGCCCACTGCCCCGATGACGCATGTTTTGTTACGAGGGAATGCGCACTCCAAGGGAGTGGAAGTTAAACCTGGGTTTCCGCAGATTTTAGGATTCCCTGATCCAGTCATTCCTGAACCTGTTGAAGGAGCCAGAAGTAGTGGACGCCGCAAGATCTTGGCTGATTGGTTGACCCGAAAGGACAATCCATTGACTGCACGCGTGATTTCCAACCGTGTGTGGCAATTTCACTTTGGTAGAGGTATCTGTCGCACACCCAGTAATTTCGGGCAAAACGGTGAAAAACCTACTCACCCGTTACTGCTCGATTGGTTGGCCACTTATTTGATGGACAATGGATGGAGCCTCAAGAAGCTGCATAAGCAAATCATGTTGTCCGAGGCATATCAAATGTCATCGCTCGGACAGGACAATGCCTTAGAAATCGATCCTGAAAATAATTTTTTCTGGAGGTTTGACATGCGCCGACTTGCAGCGGAAGAGATCCGCGATTCGATACTGAACTTGACGGGAAAACTGAACCTCCAAATGAGAGGTCCAAGTATTTACACCCCCGTGCCTGAGGTTATTCTGGCAACAGCGTCACGTCCCCATGCAGCCTGGGGAAATTCACCGGAAGATCAGCAGAACCGGCGCAGTGTCTACGTATATATCAAGCGCTCATTGCACGAACCACTATTGAAGACCTTCGATATGGCTGATACGGATTCTGCCTGTGCGGTTCGGTTTACGACCACGGTACCAACTCAGGCCCTGACCATGCTCAACAGCGAGTTCCTCAATGACCAGGCCGAAGCTTTCGCCAACCGAATCGAAGCGGACGCTGAAACACCTCGAGAGCAAATTGCCCAAGCCCTGCGCCTTTCGACCTCTCGTGAGCCAGAATTGAATGAAATCGATCAAGGACTAGCAATGATTGAAGAGCTCAAGACGCAACTAAAAGTTACTGAACATCAGGCAATGCAAAGGTTTTGTCTGCTGGTCCTCAATATGAACGAATTTGTCTACCTTGATTAAATCACTTTTTTGACGCATTATTTACTCACTGCCGCATGAAAAATCAATCCTATCGTTCAAATCCTGGCGGCGGCTTTTGCCGGCGCACTCGTAGAGAATTTCTTCATAATATTGGAGGCGGTTTTACATCGCTGGCGCTTACGGGCATGCTTGCAAAGGATGGGTTTCTTTCTCAGCAGACTCTGGCATCGGATGGTGAAACCGAATGGATGAGCCCCATGAAGCCAAAGGCCCCACATTTCCTTCCAAAGGCCAAGAATGTGATCTTTTTGTTCATGTATGGTGGTCCTTCACACGTTGATACATTTGATTACAAGCCCGATCTGTATCCTCTCGATGGAAAGACAATTGATGTGAAGACCTTCGGGCGCGGTGGGCACAAAAACCAAGGACGCGTCGTCGGTCCTAAATGGGGTTTTAAGCAGTATGGGCAAAGCGGTAAATATGTGTCCGACCTTTTTCCGAATGTCGGGGAGCACGTCGATGATATCGCGTTTATTCACTCGATGACGGCTGAATCCCCCATTCATGGTTCTGCCATGTTAATGATGAATAGTGGTCAAATCTTGAGTGGACGCCCCTCAATGGGATCTTGGGTGAACTATGGGCTTGGTACGTCGAACCAGAACTTGCCAGGCTATGTCGTGATGCTTGACCAGTCTGGAGGTCCGATCAGTGGAGCCAAAAACTGGACCAGCGGTTATATGCCAGCCTCTTACCAAGGAACTGTTTTTCGTCCGAAAGGCACTCCCATTCTTGACCTGAAGAATGCTCGAAACATGAGTGCCAATGAGCAACAGGTGTTACTGAAACATCTCAGCCATTTTAATCATGGGCATTTGTCTGAGCGCGTCGATAACAGTAATCTGGCTGCCCGCATAGCAAGTTATGAACTTGCTTATAAGATGCAGTCCTCCGCGCCTGAAGCAGTGGATGTGGAAGGGGAGGCAGAACATATCAAAAAAATGTATGGCATCGACCACGATCGCACCGAGGATTTTGGAAAGAAATGTCTTTTGGCACGACGCTTGGTGGAACGCGGTGTGCGATTTATCCAGATTTACTCGGGAGGTGCTCACAACGATCAGAATTGGGATGCGCATGGAGATCTGAAGAAAAACCATGACTGGCATGCGGGTAATACCGACAAACCTATCGCGGGCTTGCTCAAGGATCTAAAGCAGCGAGGGATGTTGGATGAGACCCTTGTCATATGGGGAGGGGAATTTGGACGCCAGCCAACAGCCGAATACGCTCAAGGCACTGGACGTGATCATAACGCCTATGGATTTACGATGTGGATGGCCGGCGGTGGTATCAAAGGTGGTGTCAGTGTTGGAGAAACTGATGAACTTGGAAGCCAGGCAGTGAGTAATCGGTTTCAGGTCAAGCACCTTCACTCAACTGTTCTGAATTTGATGGGGATGAACCCGATGGATCTTACTTATTTCTATGCGGGACTGGATCAACGCCTAGTAGGTGTTGAGGGAGCCCAGCCGATTCATCAGATCATGACCTGACCAAGCCAAGCGAACATATTCCAAGTAAGATTTGAATCAGCCAGAGGATTGCCACCGTGCGTCTCTGGCTGATTCCATTTTGATGCAGCTTGTGGGAGAGGTGATTGTTATCTCCTTGGTAAACAGGTTCGCCAATTTTGAGTCGATAGAGTATCACCCACAGAAAATCGATGAGGAAAATACCTAGAATCGGCAGAGGGCTTATCACAGCCAAAGGGTTGGGTTGGCCATCATGGTAAAAGTGGGGAAGTATCGATAAAATGGCCATTAAAAACCCCGTTAAATGACTTCCTGAATCTCCTAGAAAGGATTTTGCCTTGGGAAAGTTGAAAGGAAGAAACCCCATCAAAGCGCCACAAACGGCAAAAGCCAAGCTTGCTACTAAATAATGTGTGTTCAACGCTGAGTGTATACCGAAAAATAAGGCGCTGATAGTTGCTAACCCCGCACAGAGGCCATTCATGTTGTCAACGAAGTTGCAGGCATTCACTACCAGTAAAATCCAAAACCAGGTGATCAGATAACTAAAGAAAACGTTTTCAATAAACAATGTGATCTTGATGCCACAGGCGGCAATCAGAAGCGCTGCGAGTGATTGAGCGAGAAATTTCGGGCCCGGTTCAGGTAGATGTTTGTCGTCCCATAAGCCAATACCAAGCATGATGAACATGCCTCCCATCAAGCCAATGATCTGCAAACCCCGCTGACGAAAACCATATTCAAGGCTTGCGACTGCTTCACTGGGAAGAAGGTTTGCTAGCACGAGGATCCATGCACCCCCGAAAATTGTTAACAGCGCAGTTCCAAGTGCCATTCCTCCAGCCAAAGCGATTGGCTGCTTGTGGATCTTGCGATGGCCGGGTTGATCCATCCAGCCATGTCGAATGCACCAGGGGATCCAAATGCCAGTTGCCAGCAATGTGGCAGTCATGGCCCCGAACCAGCTGATTAGATAAATGCCCTCTGGAAAAAATTCCATACTGTTTGATACGTCTCTCTAGATTACGAAAACAAAAGGAAAGGCACAACCTCGGAGGAAGTCAATTTAACTGAGTGTTCCTTGCCTTGGACGGGCATTGCTTACAAATATCTGTTTTGTGGTTGCCAGGGACTTTTTAGAAAAATTTGTCAGTAAAAAAACATTCAGATCGTTTCCTTTCCGTGACATCAATCGTTCCAGAGGGACAATTGAATCAGTTTAACTCGAGATCCCATCCGGGACTGTTGAGTTACTGACATCTCGAGAAAAATGCACTAATTTTGGCGTCTTCGTGTTTTCGATGAAGAATTATTTTAAAATGATAATCCGCTTACTAAAGTTTAATTTGAGTTTTGTTCATTCAGTCCAAGTCATTGTTTGTCTGATTGCATTCATTGCTTTGCAAGGTTGTGGTAAAGACAGAGCAGGCGACAGCAAAGATAACCCTGCGACCATGGCAACCAAGAACAGCCCTCAATCCAAGCCTGTTTTGGTGGAATTGATAGAAATCAAGCGAGGAACGATCGAAGAAATTCTGGAACGCTCGGCAGCACTTCAAGCCGAAGAACAGGTGCAGGTATTGGCCCGCACTCAAAATCCAGCGATCGAATTGCTGGTTGAAGAAGGGGATAACGTTGAAAAGGATCAAGTCCTGCTTCGGTTGGAGAGTGACAGTCAAAAGACTGCCTACGACCAGACAATGACTCAGTTTGACAAAGCGCGCGTTGAATTTGAGCGACTTGAGAAATTATACAAGGAGAGCCTGATCAGTGAGTCCGACTACCTCAACGCAAAATTCGCCTATGAACAGGCCAGATTGCAGTTGGATACCGCCAAACGTGACCTTGACTACACTGAAGTTCGCGCCCCCATCAAAGGAACCATCACCGCCCGATCCGTCAAAGTGGGAGACAAGGTCACCACAGGAACTTCGATCTTCGAAATCATCAATCTGGAATCTACCGTTGCCGTGGTGCACGCCCCGGAGCAATACCTGCCCAAACTAAAGAAGGATATGCAGGCACGTTTGATCTCCGGGACACTGGATAACCAGGTATTTGAAGGTTACGTCAAAAGGATTTCTCCTGTGGTCGATGCCGAAGCAGGTACCGTCAAGGTAGTGGTGGGGGTTAAAGAACGGGGTTCCCTGTCCCCGGGGATGTGGGTACAAGTTGAGTTGGTGTTGGATGAGAACGATGAGGCTATATTGATCCCCAAACGTTCCATCACTTATGCCGTTGATCAAGCCTTTGCTTTCAAAGTGGATACCGATGAAGAGGGTTTACGTCGGGCGAAGCGGCAGCTTGTTGTCGTTCGCAATAGTGACAAAGAGCATATTGAACCGGTGGATGGTTTTGAGGAGGGGGATTTGATTGTCGTAGCCGGGCAAGGTGGATTGAAAGATGATTCTGCGATCCGTGAACTTTCCGAACTGGAATCAGTTCAGGATCCAGTGGACTCAGGCAATGTCGCTGATACATCAACTCCTGCCGTCCAGAATCCCCCGAAACCCAAGCCAGGAAAGTAGGCTAATATTCCAATCCTCATGGAACCTGCTCATAAAAATCCAAATTTCACCACAGATCGACCAGTTGCTGTTCTGATGGTTTTTCTGGCAGCGGTTGTTTTCGGGTATTTTTCCTTGGGGCGACTCCCTGTGACGCTCATGCCTGAAATGAGTTATCCCACACTCACCGTCCGCACTGCATATCCAGGGGCCGCACCTGAGGAAGTGGAGAATGATATCAGTCGTCAAATTGAAGAGCAGCTTGGAGTGGTCAGCGGGCTGAATGAAATCAGCAGCATCAGTCGGGCCGGTGTGAGTGATGTTGTCCTTGAGTTCATGTGGGGCACATCGATGGTTGACGCCATCCAAAACACTCTGGAAAAATTGGATACAGTGCGCTTGCCGCGCGGGGCAGAGAAACCTTTGCTCCTGCATTATGATCCATCTCTGGATCCTGTAATGGAACTGAGCCTGTCTTCTGCTTCAGATATGGATGAGGAGAGTGCTGCATCAGCCAGCATGGAAGTTCAAGCCATGGTCGAAAATGCCTCAGCCAGGCGTTTGCGAAGGATTGGTGAACTGCAAGTAAAGCGGGCTCTTGAACCCATTAAAGGTGTCGCGGCTGCGCGTGTTCGAGGGGGGTTGGAAGAAGAGATCCACGTCCTCATTGATGCTACAAAACTGCAGCGTGCCAACCTATCCATCAGTCAGGTAATCAATCGGCTGAGTGCGGAAAATATCAACGCCGCCGGTGGGCGAATACGAGAAGGTGAAGCTGAATACATGATCCGAACGATCAATGAGTATAAAGACCTTGAAGAGATCAAAGATACAATTGTGTATCGCCGGGACGGTCGAGAAATTCGATTAAAAGATTTGGCTCAGGTGGTTTATGGACAGCGAGACCGTGAAATGTTGACTCATACCAACGGTGGGGAAAGTGTCCAGATCGATGTTTACAAAGAAGCTGACTCCAACATGATCGCTGTTGCCGAATTGATCAAAACCGCCGTCGGTTCCATCAAGGACGGGCGCCGAAAAAGTATCGCGGGAAAATTATTTGAAGAAGAGAATGTCATGCTTCAGGTGGTTGCTGATCGTTCTATCTTCATTGACAACAGTATCAATGAAGTTAAAAGCACTGCTATTGCTGGAGGGCTCCTGGCCATTGTCGTTCTCCTGGTTTTTCTTCGTGATTTACGCACCACATCCATCATTGCAGTCAGTATCCCTATCTCAATTTTTGTAACGTTTGCCCCGCTTAATATTCTCGGCGTATCACTGAACATCATGTCGCTCGGAGGACTGGCCATGGGCATTGGAATGTTGGTGGATTCCTCCATTGTGGTTTTGGAGTCGATCTACCGCTGCAGGGAAGAGGGAGATTCCATGCGCGAAGCTGCCATTCGTGGCACAAAAGAAGTGCGTGGGGCTGTTATCGCCTCGACTCTGACAAGCGTGTGTGTCTTTTTCCCCATGGTCTTTGTGGAAGGAATGGCGGGGCAGGTTTTCGGTGATTTGGGTTTGACGGTTGTCACCTCATTGCTTGCTTCTCTCATTGTGGCCGTATGGTTTATTCCGATGCTTGCAAGCCGTTCAGGTATCAAACTCAAGAATGGAAGCACGATGGTATCGCATCCACTCAGTGATCTGACGGGAAGAATCAGTCCCGCAACATTTGTCCTGCGATTTGTGCTGCCCGTGCTAGGCTTGTTAGTCATGTCTTCTGTCATCGCATGCTTGACTGCCATGGGGATGAATTACTGGAGCAGTGATCCCAATCCGGAAAACGCGATCAAATATTCCTCACTCATGTGGAGTGTTGCAACGATCTGGGCGCAGATTGGATTTATTCCGCTGGTGATTGCTGTTTCAAAAACACGCATATCAGAGCCCCAACCTGTTGTTATGACATTATCTGAGCTCTGGCATTCCATACATGCATTTCAAAAGGCATTCAATCAACGCAATTTCGTCTTTTATCTTTTGTTGCCTTACCAATTGCTGAGGTTGCCTTTGTCGATGGGGCTTGAATTGATAGGCCTTAATTTAATTTGGATCGTGCGACTATTTGCTGGAATTTCGTATCTTGCCCTCAAAGTCATTGGTTTTCTTAGGGGCTTGTTCGAGCGATCCAGTGAATCAGATGATATCAAAGAGGAGCAGACGTTTTACGTGAAACTGCTGCGATGGTCCTTAGCCCATCCTCCAGTCATTTTGCTTCTGGCCGTGGCTTGCGTTTTCTTAACCTGGCTGGTCGGGAGGGGGCTTCAATCTGAATTATTGCCCGAGGTGCACCAAAGTGAATTTACTTTTGAAGTTGCGCTCCCGGTGGGGACCCCGCTGGATGAAACAGTGGCGGCGCTTGATCGTGTGGAATCTGAAATACTGAAAAGAAAGGCAGCTCTTCAGATTGAAACCCTGCTTGTCATGTATGGTTTTGACACGACGAACATGAAAAGTTCGGATGAAGGAGAACATTCGGCCAAATTCAAAGTCCTTCTCCAACCTTCAGGCAAACCCAAGGAAACGGAAAATCGGGTGATTGCAGCGCTGCGTTCTTTGTTTGAACAGGTGCCGGATTTGAATATGCGTGTCACGCGCCCCGTCCTTTTCAGTTCCAAGAAGCCAGTGGTCGTTCAAATAAATGGCGAGGACTTGGATGAGTTGAAGGGGTTTTCGGATGAAACAAACTTAATATTGTCCAAATCATCAGAACTTGCGGACGTTGAGCCTACCTTGCGCAGTGGAGCTCCTGAGGTGCAAATCTCATACGATCGTCACCAAATCATGCGTCATGGACTCAACATCAATGCAGTTGCCAGTCAGGTTCGAGACATGGTCAAAGGAGCCGAAGCCACCCGTCTGAACCGACGGGATCGACGGGTACCGATCATGGTAAGGCTTTCTGAACAGGATCGGGAAGAAGTCGGGGATATAGGGAAATTAATCATCAATCCAGGAAGAGGAACACCATTGCCACTGAATGCCATCGCCGACATGTCCGTTGGGGAAGGGCCGAGTGAAATTCGCCGTATCGATGGAAAGCGTGTGGCATTGGTTCAGGCGAACATTGGTGGTGGATCGCTTGGGGCTTCAGTGGCAGCTGTGCAATCATTGTTGAACGAAAAAATGATCTGGCCGGATTACATGGACTTTGTGATCACGGGACAGAATCAAGAATGGAAACGCAGTCGTTCGAGTCTTTATCTTGCCCTTGGATTGAGTGTTTTTCTTGTCTTCGTGATCATGGCGTCTCAGTTTGAATCTTTAATCCAGCCCTTCATTATCATGTTCACCATCCCGATGGCATTTGTCGGAACAGTGGTTGGTCTGAAAATATTGAATATGAACCTTTCGGTGGTGGTATTTTTGGGATTGATCATGCTGGCTGGTATTGTGGTGAACAATGCGATCGTGTTAGTAGATTATACCAATACGCTGCGCGGACGTGGAATGGCTTTGGAACCGTCCATCGTAAAGGCCTGTCATGTCCGTTTGCGACCTATCCTGATGACAACGGCAACCACAGTGCTGGGACTCTTCCCGATGGCGTTGGGCCTGGGAGATGGAGCCGAGATTCGAACGCCCATGGCGATTACCGTGATCTGCGGACTGTTGACATCAACATTCCTCACCCTGTTGATCATTCCGACGATTTACTACATTCTTGGACGCGCTGGGGAACGTTTTTTTCAAGCACCGGACACGACTGAATCAGTATGATGGACACGCATAACATGGTCGTTAGCATAGCCCGTTTTTCAATCAAACGGCGTATCACGATGTTTGTGGTTTTCCTGACTATTGTGGCGGTCGGGGTGATTTCCGCGGTGCGGTTACCCTTGGAAATGAACCCCAGAGGACTCGAAGGCCATTACATGTCTGTCAATGTTCGATGGAATGTGGGTGTCCCTCCCGAGACGATGGATAAGATCGGTTTACCTCTGGAAGAAGAATTAAGTACGGTGCGTGGTCTCAAGTCCATCGAGACACATGGCTATAAATGGGGTTCTCGGGTTGAATTGCATTTCAAGCACGGTACTGACATGGATGTAGCTTACCGCGAAGTGCGTGACCGTGCCGAACGCGCTCGACTTCGGTTTCCTGATGATGTTGATAGACCCAGTATCTACAAGCACCAGCCGGGTGCTGAGCCTGTGGTTGGGTTCCGAATCAGTTACGATCCAAGTTCCGATTATTACACCCTCATCGAAAAACATGTGATTGCTCCGATTCAGCGTATCATGGGGGTGGCGGACGTGGAATTCCGGATCTATCGCCGAATCATCAAGATTGAAGTCGACAAAGAACGCGCAGAGGCACACGGGATCAATATCCGGCAGTTGGGGCAACTCTTACGTTCTGATAATTTTACTCTAGCCAGTGGTTCGGTCGTTGATGGAGGAAAGAAATTCAGACTCAAATCCAGTACGGAATTCAACACACTTCAAGAGATAAAGAATATTCCAATTCGGCCAGATGTTTTTCTCAAGGACATCGCCCAGATTGTTTATGAGCCTGAAGATGCCGAGCGCTTGTATCGTTACAATTCACAGCCTGCCAACGGGATTCAGATCAAAAGGGAAGGGGAGGCTAACACGGTGGAGGTCAGTAAGCGTGTGGTTGCTGCAATTGATGAGATCAAGACGAATCCCAAACTGAAGGGGTTCGATCTCAGTGTTTATGACAATCAAGGTGAGGAAATCATGCAGCGCTTGAATCATCTTATCAGTAACGGCCAGCTGGGTGCCATCATGGCTGCCGTTGTACTGTTCTTTTTTCTGCGCCAATTTCGCATGACCATGATCATTGCGCTGGCTATTCCGCTCTGTCTCCTCATTGCATTGGCTGCCATGTTTTTCATGGGGCAAACCTTGAACAGTCTTACTATCATGGGATTGGTGATTTGTGTGGGATTGCTGGTTGATAATTCCGTTGTCATGGCCGAAAATATACATCGACATCACCAAGATGGAGCTTCGCGACTGGATGCCTGCCTGAGGGGCGTGAGTGAAATCGGGTTTGCGATTACGATTGCCACATTGACGACTCTGATTGTCTTTGGCTCCACTCTGTTGATTGACGGACAGATGCGGTTCTATGCTCAGAACATGTCACTTCCCGTGATTGCCTCCATTGCTGCGTCTCTGGGGACCGCTCTCATGTTTATCCCTCTGTGTGTCTACCTTACACTTCCAAAAACGCTCGCATCTCATGAGGGAGAGATGAAGCATTTTTCAGGTTTCTTTGGGCGAATTTTCAAAGCCGTTTATATGGCCACCTTCGAGAGATTCAATCGCGGTTACAACGCTGCCTTGAAATTCTTCCTCAAAAGACGCTTGGATTTATCGGTTATCCTCATTGCTTTACTGGCTGTAACATGGTGGATGGGAGGGACGCTCAACATGACTGATAAGAAGGCTGATCTTATTCGTTATTTTCGGATTCATGTAAAGTTTCCAGAAAAATTCACCATGGATCAGCGACTTGCTTATTTCAAGAAGGTCGAGGATCTCGTTGAAAAAAACAAGGAGGTGTACGGATTGAAAGCGCATGAGGTTCACTACGGAAAATGGTATGGGCTCTTCGCTGGTTTTTTCGCTCCTGACCGTGTCTGTGAACTGACTCGTGAGGAGGCCATTGATAAGCTTTATGAAGATTTCCCGGAGGCACCCGGGGTGCGAGTGCAATACAAGGGGAAAGAAGGTTCAGAGAAGAAAGACGATCAAAAGAACATGCATTATGTTCGTCTTGTAGGTGATGATCCTGAGCTGCTCAAAGAAGTTGCTGAAAACTTGAAGCCGACCTTTGAGATGATTCCCGGCGTGGTTTCATTTTTGAGCAAGGATACGGATGATGATGGTCCCAGCGAGCTTGCACTCTACGTGGATCGTGAAAAAGCCAGTTCAATCGGTATCAACCCAAGCACGCTTGCTGGAACAATTGGAACAGCGGTTCGAGGAGAAAACCTTCCGCGCTTCAACTACAAAGGGCGCCAAATACCGATGAATCTGTTATTTAATGAAGAAGATCGATCCGAATTGGCTGACCTGGATAATTTTCAAATTCCAACAGAAGATGGCCGTGTCAGTACGGTGGGAGCGGTGACGCGCACTGCTTTTCTAAATAACGAAGATAATGCCATCACCCGGCGTGATAAAAAAGTCAGTGAATATTTCGGTATGAAGCTCAAGCCTGGCCCAGATGGATGGAAGATCAAGCGAGCTATTGAGGAAGCAAAAAAGAATATTAACCTTCCTGAGGGGGTTTCCTTTGATCGTCCACAAAAAACAATTGATGATGAAGATCGTCAACAAGGATCCATCATGCTGATTCTTTCAATTGTCTTCGTATACATGATCATGGCTTTTTTCTTTGAGAGCATGTTGATACCACTTTCGATTATTCTCACTATTCCGCTCGCATCCATGGGAGCCGTTTTGGCTTTGAAGTTTTCCAACACCTTCATCGACCAGATGGTTTACACAGGGGCAATGTTTTTAGTGGGTATCGTGGTCAATAACGGTATAGTTCTCGTTGACTATGCCAACAGGCTGCGTCGCTCAGGCGTAGCACGAACCGAGGCGCTTCTGCGAGCGGCCAGACATCGTTTTCGGCCCATTATCATGACTGCCATGACCACGATATGCGGCATGATACCTTTGACTTTTGGGAATGCAGTTGAAATGGGAGTGAACTTCAAAAGCTTCGGTCTGGTGCTCATCGGAGGAATGACCTCAGCAACCTTGTTCACATTACTCGCCGTGCCCGTGTTTTACACCTTGATTGAAGATGCGCGCGAAAAAGTGACTGTTATTGTATACGGCGTTTTCAAGCGTTGATGAGCTTTTAAAATTGGCTCCTGTGCTGAAGGCCATAATCAACGGGTTATGAAAACGAGAACAACAAATCAACAAGAGTCGAAGGTAGCAACAAACTTAAATTATCCCTTTCAAGCAGCAAATTCTAAGGGATGGGTTTCGTTTACATTCCTCAACCTGCATACACATCGAACATTCTGTTTAAGTATTTGTAGTCAAATCGCTTGCATTCAACCAAATCTGCTAATGGCGCTAGCCTTTTCAACCATTGCCATGCCATGATTGCTTTCCACTCTTTATCCCCGATATTTCGGTTAGTAGCCAAGTTGAAGTGGTCGATTGCCTGAATGGCCCAACTTTCAGCTGGGAGATTATCGCGCCACAAACTGATGCTTTCCTCAAGGCTAGATCCAAATCGCCATTTTATATCCGTGAGCAGAAACGCCAAGTCGTAACCTGGTAACTCCTTTTTGCTCCATCCTCCCCAATCTATAACGCCTTGGATAGACAATGAATCCTTTGCAAGGATACAATTAGCCAGCTTGAAATCCCCGTGTCCCAAAACCCAACCGTCATCGGATATGGTTTCCATGAACCGTTGAGATCTTTTAACTGCTTCATTAACACAATCACGTTGTAACTCAGAGGAGGCTAGCGAAAGAACCTTTTGCTCAATATCCAGTACTTGACTTGAGGCATTTGTTAAATCTTTTTCATTATCAAAAGCGACTAGTAATTCTACAGCAGAATTTAAAACCTTACTTAATCGCCAATCTTCGATTCGAAATCCCTCACCACTTGAGCCGGGCACGAATGAGTAAACAAAGTATTCTTGAGCATCGAAATTTCCCTTACTTATAACCCTTGGCAATAGATTACTCAGCTGCTTTGGAGATTGCTGAAAAAAGCTAACTTCATGTTCAAGTTCAAAAATAGCTCGGCTGTGTAAAGGGAGTTTGATGACATTTCCATTTCCATTTTTCTGAAGAAGAATGGTCACAATGCCCATTTCACCATTAATACGGTAATCGGCGCACTCCTGTGGCATATCTTCCCATCCTGAAATATCCAACTCATTAAGATGTCTCAGGAGTCGATCCAAGAAGTTCGTTTTTTTATGTTCACTCGAAGCAATGATTGTAAAAGCATCTGGAAACATTGCTGTCAACCCCCCCTTGACACACTGAAGCGTTTTTCTAACCGGACCTCGTACTGTGCGTCGAACACGTTTTGCGATTTTTTTTGGCTGTGTTAACGGCACCATCCATACTGGGTGATGATAGCCTGGAAGAGGCACGACAAAAGTGCTGGAATCAAAACCCTCGTTACTCAATAACCGCTCGTATTGCTTTTCACTATATAACCAATTACGATATTCTTGTTTTCCCGTGACCTTTGAATACATATTAGCCAAAAATCTAGGTAACCATGGAACAAATCTCAGGCCCGTATGGCCGTCTGGATTTCGAAACCAAGTTTTCCAAGCATACCTGTTCTCAATACCCAACAAGAGCGCTCCACTAGGGGTCAAAACTCTCCTGATTTCCTTTAAAAATCCCCTCTGTAATTCCCCGGGGTCTCCAGGAATGCCTGAAGGTATCCACTCAAGTACGCCATTTACGATGACTATATCGAAGGTATCATCTGAAAATGGAAGATGTTTACCATCTCCAGCACAAACAGTCCTCAGGTTTTTTAAATCATCCTGGACTGAACGGGTGAACAACAGGCGCATGCGCTCCAGTGTGCTGTCCAATGCCACAACCTCACATTTACTGTGAGCCAGACCATAAGCCAGCGTTCCCCATCCACAACCAAGATCAAGAATGCGTGAATTCGCTGATATGGGTAATAAATATTTCCAACCGGCCCTGCCTGAGCCCATGATATATTCGCCTAGTTTTGGGTGGAGCTGCTTATCTTTTAAGTAACTTCGAACGGTTCCCTCTAAATCTTTTTTTGCATCCGCCAAAAACTGCTCAATTTCATTTTTTGGAAATTCACAGTAATACGATGATCTATCTTTACGTAAGTCAGGTATTCCTTCTTTAATTTGGTATTCTATTCCACACTGTTCGCATTTTGGCGTTTCATTTTTTACAGATATATTTCCAAGACATTCAGGGCATCGAAGATCCTCATAAAACGAATTTAATTCCTTATTTTCCATATTGTTCGGTTGCCTCGTTTATGACGTCTTTGATACGGTTTCCACAAATATCCGCCGTGTATTCAAGCGCTGCGCAATTTCTTGCTACCTCAGAAATTTTGCGTGCCAGTGTTTTGTTTTCTATTAACTCAATAAGCACTCCAGCCAACTTTTCTGTGTCATTGTATTCGACAAGAAAACCGTTCACGCCATCTTTAATTGTCTCCATGATTCCCCCCACTGCACTTGCAACAACGGGTCGGTTCGTCGCAAAAGCCTCTATAACTGTTCTACCGAAAGATTCAGATTTAGAGGGGACACATATAATGTCGCTCGCAGCATAAAAATTACGCATGTCTGGGATATTGCCAAGAAACTTGCAGTTCGCAGCTACACCGGAAGATTTAGCTTGCTGGATGACCGATTCTGCATATGAGCCGGATCGAGTCCCTGTGATTGCGATGACTGCACTCGGGTGGCGTTCAAGGACTTTTTTTGCCGATCTGAAAAGGAAGTCGTGCCCCTTCAATGGTCGAAGAGTTCCGGGGATTCCGATGACCGGAACATGAGCTGGCAGTGCTAGTTGCTTTCGTGCCTTATTCTTATCCTCCATAACAAAATAAGAGTCGTCCACAGCATTAGGGATGATAAATGTGTTATCTGGAAGATGATTACCCAACAAATTTGTCGCTACAACATGGGATATGCATATGAGCTGATCGGAAAAGTAACCCAAAAGATGTTTCATTAAACGTTTTCCCAAAAATCGCGGTAAATGCATTTCGCCTCCAACATCCGAGCTGAGTTCTCTCAAATGCCAGACCACTGGTAAGTTACAATTTTTTGCTGCGACTGCTGCGGATAAACTGGCTAGGCTGTTGATGTAAACTAACTTTGTTTGTCTTTCGTTGAATGTTTTTATAAAAAACCTACAGTTCAATATTTCGCGGGCCCAGTTTTTTGATGAATGACAAAAAGAACCGTTTCGTAGCCAATTCCTGTGTGCTATTACTTCAGTCGTGCAGCCCTCATTGCGATAGATTTCTTCAAAGGGGCCATGAAAGCCAAAGATAATGTGAACCCTCCAATTCGAAGCCAACAAGGTTTTTGCAATTAGTAAGCCACTGATTGTTGAACCTCCATAATTAGAGCTGTATTGAACCAGTGCTATTTCTTTTGTTGTTTTTTGGTTCACTGAAAAAATAATTGATGTATCCCTAACAACGTGGTCAGCTGTAGTTCTTGATAAGAAGCATTTTTATCGAACATATCAATAACGACTTTCGGTAGCCTGATTTGAGAAAGCGAATTCAGAGTCTGCCGACACGACTTACGTAATTGGCCGCCTTTTGTTTGAGCTTTTCGCGGACAGTATTTATTTTTTCCCAATCCCATGGATTTAAGCGAATCGCATTAGCATGATCTTTCAGTTGAGTTCCATTTATTTGATCCTTGATGGTGTAATGGTCCAAAAGATCGAATGTTCTTAGTAAACTCAGTACTTTTGTTTCATTACTTACCTTGGTTAGGTTTTGATCGATAGCGACAAAAGGTGTCGAATTACATAAACTGAAAATCATCGCATGCATTCTATCCAGAACGCAGAAATCCATATAATGGAACAATCTTGCCCATTCCAGAGGGTGAAAACCCTCTTGGAAAAGATTGATATCACAAAATGAATTCTGAGTGGTTATTCCAATAATTTGGCTTCCGCGCTTACGATAGTGATCGGCCATTTCGATAACTGCTGAATTATCAGGAGAAACGATACCGATCCTTTCACGACTGAAATCTACTCCCATTTCTTGCAAACGTGCTTTGAGTGCGTCGTCATTTGATTTTGTTATCAAATTATAACAAAGGGTTGGATCTGGTAACACTTCTGCCCTTTGAGCGAGCGATGGACTCAGCATTTCCATGAAATTGAATGTTTTCTCGTCTCTTACGCTTAACATTGAAAAACCGTCGAGAATGGCAGCCATTTGTCTTCGGTGGTTTTTTGGAATGTCGTTTCCATCAAGTTGGCCCATGGAAGATGCAAAGGAAACACGGGGACATTGTAATTCATTCGACGGCCAGTAAAGGTTAGGGAAAGAAGGGTAAAAGGGGTCGGATTGACGAGGGACGATTCCGTTAGGAATGAAGCGCCGAAGTCGTCCTTGATACCTTAATTTCCAAACTTGATCGCTACCAATAACCAGTGCGCCGCTTGTATCGTTGATATACTGAACCGCAGCATCATGTGTAGGATGATGAAATTTCTTTTCTGAAAGGGGTAGCCAGCTATCGATCGCATTTTGCAATGCAATTTTGCGGGTTGAATCTGGTTTTCCATAAACTGCTTTTTTCGATGGATATCTTTGATCAATGATTTCAACCTTAAAGTCCGGCAAAATTGAGGAAAACAACGAAGCGGTGCTGTATGCTTGTAATACAGCACCCTCATTGAACCCGTAATGCAATGTTGCAATAGAGATTTTCTTGTTCATTTATCAAATATGATAGCGAATAATATCGGTCAAAGGGCGTCGAGGGGAAACTGGAACCGTTAATTCTTCAGGATAGTGTCCGATTAATAGCAACATAATGACTACCTCGTTTTGGGGTAAAGAAACGACTTTTCGTAATCGTTTGTCATGACCAAATTCAACTGACCAATTGAGACAGCAGCTGGCTAAACCCTGAGCGTGTAATGCCCAGATAAATGTCATAGCAAATAGCCCTCCATCTACCCAAGCTTGGTTTCGCTCACCAATCGAGAGGAAGTTTTCAAGGTCAACAGTAACGATCCCTATCTTATCTGCCATATGGCCAAACCCACGGTTTCCATTTTGACACGAGAGGATACGAGCACCAAGTTCATCGTTGGGATAAATATTAAGTCGAGCTGATTGTCGATTACAGACTGACGGAGCACGTTGAGCCCAGCGAGCCGCAACATCGATACATTCTTTGGAGACAGACTTGTTTGCGAATTGTCTTACACTAAAACGAGTCGTAAAGAATCGATTGAAATCAACGTCTTGACCGAAGTTAAATTCTTGAGGTTTGAAATTTTTAATCCCGGCCTTGCTGGTTATGCCTGAAGGTGACTGCTGAGTAGCCTTTTTAATAATGGTCAATTCAATCTGACAGGGTGGTGTGGCTCTTTCAAACGCCTTTAGATATGCATCTAAAGCGGAGCAGCACATAGCGTGCACCCAGTCAGATCCATATTTGTCACTGTAATTTTTGCTATGGCGCGCAAGCTCGACTGCTTTATCCCATCCGAACCAGATATGTGGATTTGTAAAACTTAAGCCTTTTTCAATGCTGTGTGCCAGCATCAATAGGTAAGCTGTGATATGGCCACGTGTCTTGAAGTTACGATTTGGGCACCCAAAGACTGAAAATTTTGATATGTCGTATTGATAATTAGCGGTTAGATTTCTTTTGTTTCGCTTTTCACGTCGCCGCTTGCCTAGGAAAGTTCGCAAAACTTTCAGTAATTGAAAGCAATTGTATAAGGGGGAAAGTTTTTTCATTTGTTCATTAAAATTGAAAACAAAAAGGCAGCGCCAGTGAAAGCGCCAACATTAATTTTCAGTGAAAAATTGAAAAGCCACTGTCTGTTTTTGAGGGTAAAGCATGTTTGCATTACCATGTGCGGGAGTGATTTTCGAAAGATTTCCTGATTCCAATATCTAGTATTTTGATGAGAAAGTTCGGAATCTAGTTGCAAGCTTTTTCAAGAACATGGGCAAGTTGTTCGTCTTTTTAAGGGCTAGATGGCAGGGTATAATTGGGAACATTACTGTATTTAAATTTGTGCCGGCTCGGCTGCTATTCTATTTTTAGAGATCTGGGTGAATCATTCAACTACAGAATCGAATGTTCCCTTCCTTTTGATCACTCCATCCTCTAACTCAATGACGAAGTCACAATTTTTCAAAGTGTTTAAACGATGTGCCACGATGACAATGGTTAGGTGTCCATACAAATCTCCAATGGCTTTCATGAGTTTTTTTTCAGTTAGAGTGTCCAGACTGCTTGTTGCTTCATCAAAAAATAAGATGGAAGGTTTGCGATAAAGAGCACGGGCAATTCCCAAGCGTTGTTTTTGGCCGCCACTCAAACGGATTCCTCTATCTCCCACATCAGTTTGGTATCCATGAGACAGATCGTTCGTAATGAATTCATGAATATTAGCAAGCTTTGCAGCTTTAATGGCTTGTTCCGAGTTGATTTGTTCTTCTGGAATTCCAAAAGCAATATTTTTGAGAACAGTTGTGTCAATCAATACTATTTCCTGAGGAACATAACCCACTTGATCTTGCCAATCGGATTTATCATAACAATTAAGGTCATGGCCTTTGTAAAAAATCGCTCCTGAGGTAGGGGCTAACAAACCTAGCATTATATCGAGTAAAGTGGTCTTTCCTGATCCTGTTCTACCCAAAATTCCGACCATTTGATTTTTTCTTATTTCAAAGTCGACATCATCAAGAATGGTCCGTTTAGAATTTTCGTAACAAAAGCATACATTCTTTACGCTTAGTTGGAAATCATGAGCTGGATCAAGTCTTGACGGGTTTAGCACCTTTTTAGGCCTTGGTTTTGAGCAAGTCCGCATTTCGGAATCTAGAGCCTTGAAACGCGCACTGGAAAATCGCATTTTTGCTATATTCTGGTAAATCGCCTGCGTTTTTGGCATTATTCTATAAAAAGCATAAGCATACACGCCCAAAGTAGGTATAACTTCAGCCAGATTTTCTATTTCTAATACAATGAAAAGAGTTATGGTTACAATGGCAATATAGCCAATGGATTCCACGAAGTACCTTGGAGCCATGCTCATGATTTGGCTATTTCCCTGCATTCTGGAAGAATTCAAAGCATGTTTAACATATGAATCCGTAAAGAAGTTTTCCAAGCCGAGGAGTTTTGTTATTTTGAATGCTTCAAAACCATTTTTAAGAATCATAAACCGTTTGGCGTCGGCTTTTTTGGCTTCAATACCATATTTTTTTAATCGATCGCGAAGTCCGTAATTAATGGATGCATACACACACAGGAATAAAAGCACCACTGAAACTGCTACTTGTACGCTTTGGACAACAACAACCATTGATAGAAGAACGACAACTACCAAATTCTGGAAACATGAGAAAAGAGGAACAAAAAAGTTATGAACCACAAAATTCACTTCAGTGTAGACAAATCTATGTAAGTCAGCTGAATTTCGAGATAAAAAAAATGAATATGGCTGTGAAAAATAAAACTTGTGCAAATGATTAGAAAATATATAAATAAGATGCCAGTTAAACCTGATAGACTTATTTAATATGAAGAACATTATTGCATTGCTTAATACATTTATAAAAATTAATAGTAATCCAGCTGCTATCAGGAAATGCTGTTGACT
>MDTB01058801.1_pt1 | contig 123663 bp, 121 predicted proteins | sample 811161 | NCBI WGS metagenome assembly MDTB01 (sample SAMN05326650, study PRJNA326480) | marine metagenome | isolation source: seawater | place: Mediterranean Sea | collected 2009 | reverse complement strand
ATACATTTTTCAATGCAATCTGGTGATAATTTAATACTCAAAAGAATGAAGCGTAGACACACAAGAGAGAAAATTATTGACATTTGCAAAAACATTAAGAGGCAAAGAAGTGAAGTACATTTTGGGGCTGATATAATTGTTGGATTTCCCACAGAGTCAGAAGTAGAGTTTCAAAAAACATTAGATTGTATAGAAAAATGTAATTTTACTAATATTCATGCATTTAGATTTTCTCCAAAAAAAGGCACACCAGCATCAAGGATGCCTCAGATACCTGAGAGAATTAAAATAGAAAGAATGAAAAGATTAAATAAAATTTATAGTAAAGTTAAGGAAATGCAGATGAAAAAATTAATTGGAACAGAAAAAAAAATATTATTTGAAAATACTAAGCTAAGTTACACTGATGATTATTTCAAAGTAAGAATTCATAATGAAAAAGATTCCCACTCACAAATTAATGGACAATTAGTTAAAGTTAAACTTAAAGATATTTTGGGAGATTTTTTTGTGGGGGAAATATTAAACTAATGGTTATAAAATGGTTTGACAAATTTAAAAAGGGTTTAAAAAAGTCCACAAATAAGGTTGGTAGCGGAATTAACTTAATTTTCAAAGGAAAAAAAATTGAGCAGAAAACTCTGGAAGAACTCGAGGACTTATTAATTGAATCTGATATAGGGGTTGTATTTGCTAATAAAGTAATTGAAAGATTAAGGAAAATCAAATTATTAGACAATGATATTAGAATTATAAAAGAACAAATAAGTATTTTGATTTTAGAGATATTACTTCCTTTAGAAAAAAAAATTGAATGCCTTAAAACTCCAAATGTTATTTTTTTAGTAGGTGTAAATGGTGTCGGTAAAACGGCTACAGTTGGAAAGCTAGCTCATAAATTTCATTCAGAAAATAAGAAAGTAGGTTTAGTTGCTGCTGATACTTTTAGGGCTGCTGCGGTAGAACAACTTGAAATTTGGTCCAAAAGAACAAACTCTATGTTTTTTTCTGCTGAAAGTAATTCTGATCCTGCGTCTTTAGTTTATTCTTCTATGCACAAAGCAAAAGAGAAATCATTAGATGTACTTTTAATCGATACTGCAGGAAGACTCCATAATAAATCCAATTTAATGGACGAACTTTCAAAAATGATTCGTGTAATAAAAAAAATAGAAAATTCAGCTCCAAACGAAATTATACTAGTTTTAGATGGTAACACGGGTCAAAATTCAATTAAACAAGCAGAAAAATTTAAAGAGATCTGTAATATATCGAGTTTAATTATTACAAAACTTGATGGAACCTCTAAAGGAGGAGCGATAATACCAATCAGTGAACAATTAAAGATTCCCATTGTAAGTATTGGAGTCGGTGAAAAAAAAGAGGATTTGATTGATTTTAAAGCCCAGGATTTCTCAAAAACTTTACTTGATTTTTAAGCTAGTTTTTTTACCTTGAGAGTTTCCATAATGACGAATTTTTATGGTCTGTAATAATAAAAATTTCTCCTTGTTGATTTAACTCAAAATCTCTGATTCGCCCTATTTTATTTTTTAAGATAATTTCCTCGCTAATAATTTTCTTGTCTTCAAACCGAATTTTGAAAAAAATATTATACTTTAGTGATCCTCCAATTAGGTCTCCATTCCATTCAGGAAATTCATTTCCCTTATAAAAAGCGATCTGACTTACCCCAATTGATGGAACCCATGAAATTAGATTTTCATCATATTTTTTTTTAAATGAGACATTCCCAATTTTTTTTCCGCTGTATTCTTTTCCACCCCATGCAATATCTTTCCAGCCGTAATTACCTGCAAATTTAACGATTCCAATATTATCGCCACCTTTTGGACCATGCTGACTAAAATATATATTTTCATCAAATGGTGAAATTGTCATTCCTTGAGGATTTCTTAATCCTATTTGAAAAATTTCTGGTAGCCAATAACTTTTATTTTGATTTGAGGGATTATTTTTTGGTATGCTCCCATCGATATTTATTCTTATTATACTTCCTGGATGTTTCGTTGGATCTTGTGCAATCATTCCCATTCCTCTCTCACCCAAACTAGCATAAATATGGTTGTCCTTAATTGCTAATCTGGAGCCCCAATGTAGATTTGAATTGAATTTTGGCTTACTAACAAGTAAATTTTCAAAATTTTCAATTCTATCATTAATAAGCTTGCCTTTACCTATTGCTGTACTCCCTTCTCGTAAACCTTTTAAAGACGAATTTTCATCATCATAATGACTATATGAGAAGTAAATAATTCCATTATTATGAAGCACATCTAATAAACCGCCTTGCCCTGCACCACCTTTAAAAAAAATATTTTCTATATTGTGAGAAATTTTTTTAGACCTACCATCAATAACATTAACTTTAAGCAATTCTCCATTTTTTGAGTAACAAGTAAATTATTTTTATCAATGAATGTCATACCCCATGGATAATCAAGACCAGTCATTACTTCAGTTAATTTGTACTTCGTTTCAGAAACTTTATAATTTTTAATATTACTGAAGTTATCTAAACTATTTGCAGCTAAATAGGGAAAAAATATTAAAAATATAAATTTACTGAAAGAGATTTTTTTTATCATTATTGCATAGTATTAAAATTTAAATTTTTTAATTTTTTTGGAATACAAAATTGAGCTTATAATTGCAAGAATAAAAAAATAGCTAACTTGCCACCAAGCATTCCAAAAAGAAAAATTTACCAATGATGCCCCCCAAAAATATCCGTTAAAAAAAATTACGTATGAAAAATCTTTAGTGATAATTCTTTTAAAAATAAAATAATTTATTGAAAATATAAGAAAAATAAAACTTAATGTTCCAACAACTCCAGTTTCTAGTAAAAGCTCAATAAAAAAATTATGTGGATGGCTTGGTATATAGTGCATCGTACCAGTTGATTCATGGCCAATTACTTTCTGACTTCCTTTTATGAAATTTGATGTATCTGGCCCGACTCCAAAAACTGGATTTTCTTCGAAATTTTCAAGTGAAAAGCCCCAAATAATTTGTCTATGGGCATCTATAAGATTAGTCGAAACAAGAAATTCATAATTCTCGATTGTATTTATTTTGTGATTATACGAAAAATAATATGTTACTGAAATAATAAAAATAGCTTTAAATATTAGAAGGCTTAAGAGTTTGTTTTTATCAAATTTCAATGAAATTAGTATTTTAAAAAAAAATATAGACAATATCCCTACGAATATTCCTAACACTGCTGAATTACAATTACTAGTTATTATTACAGGGATAATTAAAATAATAGGTAATGTAGAAACATATATTTTTTTATGACCAATTTTTTTGTTTAACAAAGGTAATATTAATACTAAGATAGTTAGCACATTCACAAAGCCTTTAAACCTAATAACTTCTATTGGCGTTTCTTTACGTTGTAATGTTTCAAAAATTTGACCTTCATTAAAATTATAAAATAGAACGAATAAAACAGAAAAAATAATTGATATGTATAGAAAATTACTTAAAAGTTTTAGCTCCTTTGGATGTGATTTAAAATTTTGAAAAATTATATATGAAAAAAATATAAACAAACACAAATAGCCTAAAACACTAATGGATCTAATTTGATTAATTGAAAAAAAACAGCTTATTAAAAATGTTATAAGAAATAAAATAATTGGAAAAGTGAGTTCGTTTTTTTTGCATTTATAAAGCCAATGTTTTAACGATAGTCTTTTTTCAATCAATATCAAAACAACACCAATCGATAAACAAACACCAAATGCAATGGCAGAATGCATCCTTAATGAAAACGAAATTCCAAAAAATAAGCAGGATAATTTTGATAAAAATGACATTTATTTAACACTATAGTGAAAATTTGATTTAAATATATATTAATCTTGATAAGTTTATAAAAATTAAAATTTATTAAATGGGGTGTTTATGAATTCTAAAATAAATAAAACGTACTATTTAGAGGATTTATTTGTTGGACAAGAAGCTTCAATTTCAAAAATAATTTATGAAAAGGACATTGATGTTTTTGCAGAAATTACTGGGGATTTAAACCCTTTACATATTGACTCTAAATTTGCTAAGAACTCAATTTTCAAAAAAAAAATAGCACATGGCTTTTTAACTGCAAGCTTAATCTCAAGTGTAATAGGGATGAAGTTGCCGGGTCCAGGCAGTATATACTTAAGTCAAAGTTTGAAATTTTTAGCACCAGTTTATATCGGGGAGAAAATAATAACTCGCGTCCTTGTAAAAGAAATTATTAAAGAAAAAAAGAGAATTGTTCTTGATACTTTTTGTACAAGAGACACCGATAAAGTTTTAACAGGTCAGGCAGAAATAATGGTTCAATCAAAGAATTAAAACATGATTTTAATTAGAAATAGGTTTCAAGATAATAAGATACAGGGTTCGGTTGTGGCTATTGGAAATTTTGATGGAATCCATATTGGTCATAAGAGTGTAATCGACGAAGCAAAGAGGATAGCAAAGGAGAGTAAAAAAAAGATCTCATTGCTTACTTTTGAACCTCATCCAAAATGTTTTTTTAAAAATAGAAAAGTAAATTTCAGAATTACTCCTTTTAGAGATAAATTTGAAATGATTAAAAAATTGGAAATTGACTACTATTTGAATTTTAATTTTAATCACAATTTTTCAAATATAAGCGCAAATAAATTCATCAAAAATATTTTAGTTAAAGAGCTTCGGGTTCATCATGTGGTCACCGGGTTTGACTTTGTATTTGGTAATAAGCAAGAGGGTGATACAAATTTACTGATTAATGAATCAAAAAAAAAATTATTTAAATTCACTTTAGTTAAAGAAAAAAAGTTACAAGAAAATATAAAAATTTCTTCATCTGAAATAAGAAAGAATTTAAAAGTTGGTAATTTAAAAAAAGTAAAAGATATTTTGGGGAGAAATTGGCATATCAAATCAAGAGTTATGCGAGGAAAAAAACTTGCCAGTAAAATTGGATTTCCAACCGCAAATTTAAAAATAGACAAATATTGTAAACTTTGCTTTGGTGTTTATAAAGTTTTGGTGATTTATAAAATGAATGGTGATGCTACAAAATTTGAAGGGATTGCAAATTACGGAATTAAGCCAACTTTTAATGGAATTGAACCAATTTTAGAGGTTAATATTTTTAATTTTAATAAAGTTATTTATCATGAATATCTTGAAGTTTTTTTTATTTCATTTATCAGAAAAGAAAAAAAGTTTAACAACTTCAAAGAATTAAAAAATCAAATAGAAGAAGATGTAAGGATATGTAAAGACATAGGATGACTGAAATTTCGAAAACAATATATTTACCAAAAACAAATTTTTCAATGAGGGCAAACTTAAATAAGACTGAGCCTAAGTGGATGGATTTCTGGAATGAAAACAAGATTTTTAAAAAGTTAAAAAAAAGTGTTAGGAAAAATAAAAAATTTGTTTTACATGACGGCCCTCCTTATGCAAATGGTCATATTCATCTAGGGCATGCTTTAAATAAAATACTAAAAGATATAATCTGTAGAGCATATTTTCAAATGGGATTTGACGTTGACTATATTCCAGGCTGGGATTGTCATGGATTGCCAATTGAGTGGAAGATTGAAGAAAATTATAGAAAAGAGGGATTAGATAAGAATGAAATTAATCAACTAAATTTCAGAGATGATTGTAGAAAATTTGCTGAATCTTGGATTGATATACAATGTGATGAATTTAAAAGATTAGGGATTGATTGTAATTGGGAATCGAAATATACAACTATGACACATAAGTCAGAAGGAACAATTGTATCAGAGTTATTAAAATTTCTTGAAGATGGAAGACTTTATCTAGGTTATAAGCCTGTAATGTGGTCGGTTGTTGAAAAAACGGCTTTAGCAGAAGCCGAAGTTGAATATCAGGAAAAACTTTCAAATTCTATATTTGTAAAATTTCCAATTAAAAATGCTACTAGTTCTGTCTTGGAAAAATCGAGCATAATTATCTGGACAACTACCCCTTGGACTTTGCCTTGTAACAGAGCGATAGCCTTTTCAAAAGAATTTGATTATTTAGTTATTAAGTTCAATAAGGATGTGCAAAATTTTAATATTAAAAATAATGAGAAAATTATTTTTGAAAAGAATTTAGCTGAATCCTTTTTAAAAAAAAATAATTTAAATGATTTTGAGATTTTGCATGTAATTAGAGATAGTCAACTTGAAGGCAATGTATGCAGTCATCCTTTGAAAGATTTAGGTTATACAAATGAGGTTCCTCTAGTTCCAGGTGAACATGTACTTAACGATGTTGGAACTGGTTTTGTTCACATAGCACCAAGTCATGGAATTGAGGACTTTCAACTAGGGAAAAAATTCAATTTAAATATACCTCTATTAGTTGAGAGCAATGGTGTCTATACAAAACAGACCCCATTCTTTGCCGGACAACATATTTTTAAATCAGACCAAATTATAATTGAAAAGTTGAAAGAAAACAGGAATTTATTACTAGCAAATGGTTTAAGACACAGTTATCCTCATTCTTGGCGTTCAAAGGCTCCCTTAATTTTTAGAGCAACTTCTCAATGGTTTATTTCTATGGAGATCAAAAAGTTGAGGGAGGTAGCTTTATCATCTATAGAAAATGTATCTTGGTTCCCAGAAGCAAGTAAAAATAGGATTTTATCAATGGTTTCTGAAAGACCAGATTGGTGCGTTTCAAGACAGAGAAGCTGGGGAGTTCCGATAACCATTTTTTTAAATAAGCAAACTGGAAATCCATTGATCGATAAGAGTGTAAATAAAAGAATTATAGCAGAGATAGAAAAAAAAGGAACAGACGCCTGGTTTTCTATTCCATCAAAAGAATTTCTCGGTCCTAATTATAACTCAAAAAATTATGAAAAAGTGCATGATATTCTTGATGTCTGGTTTGATTCTGGTTCAAGCCATGTTTTTGCTCTAAAAAATAGAGGCATAAAGGACAAGGCAGATTTATACCTTGAGGGCTCAGATCAGCATAGAGGATGGTTTCAATCATCATTATTACAGTCATGTGCAGTTTATGGAGAAAGTCCATATAAGTCAGTACTAACGCATGGTTTTGTATTAGACGAGAAAGGGAAAAAAATGTCAAAATCATTGGGAAATATAATTTCTCCGAATGATGTAATCAAAAAGTATGGGGCTGATATTCTAAGGTTGTGGGTAGCAACTAGTAATTATAATGAAGACCTTAAAATAAGTTATGAAAGTTTAGAGAGGCAAGCAGAAACGTACAGAAAAATAAGAAATTGTATCAGATTTCTTCTTGGAAATTTACATTCATGGGATTTTTCAGAAGTTGTCATTCATGAAGATCTTCCCCCTTTGGAGAAATTAATTAGAAATGAAATTTTCAGAATTGATAAATTAATGTCTCAAAGTTTTAAAAATTTTGATTTTTACAAAGTTTTTCATATGATTTCTAACTTTTGTAATAATGAACTTTCTTCCCTTTTTTTTGATGTAAAAAAAGACACTCTATATTGCGATAGCAAAAACTCAACAAAAAGAAACTCTGTCAGGACAGTAATGTTTGATGTCTATACTTTTTTGATAAAGTGGTTATCACCTGTTCTTGTTTTTACAGCTGAAGAATCATGGCAGTGTTGGAAAAATGAAATTGATTTGAAAGCTGAAGAGAGTTGTCATTTAAAAAAATTTAAAGATGCACCATCTAAGTGGGAAAATAAAAAAATTGTATCAGATTGGGAAAAAATATTCGATATTAAAAAGGCTGTAAGTTCAAAAATAGAAAAACTTAGAGACGAAAAATTTTTAAAAACTAGTCTTGAAGCAAAAGTAATATTATGTTTCAAAAACGATTTGATTAAAGATATTGTCAAGAATGTAGACCTTTGTGAAATCTTAATAGTCTCCAAAATAGAAATAATCTCATCAGAGCACAAGAATTTGATTGGTTTAGATGAATATGATGATTTTCTATTAAAGATTGAAAAATTCAATGGAGTTAAGTGTGAAAGATGCTGGAAAATTTTCGATAAAAAAGAAATAAACAATGAACTATTATGTGAAAGATGTGAAATCGCGATTAACTCAAAGTCTGAAAAAATTTAAATATTTTTTAATCACTTTAATTGTTATTTTTATAGATCAAATTACCAAATATTGGGTTAATCAAAATGTTCAAAGTTTCATTCAAGAAATAAAGATTTTTGAAAATTTAAATTTAGTATATGTTTTAAATAAAGGAATAAGTTTTGGTTTTTTTTCTGAAATGAATATTTCTTTTTATCTTGGCCTTATCTCTTTGACAATTTCTTTTTTTATTATTTATTTAATTTTAACAACAAAACACAGAATTGAACTTTTAGGTTTAAGTTTTATCCTTGGCGGTGCTTTAGGAAACGGAATAGATAGGTTATTAAATCATTATGTAATTGATTTTATTGACTTCCATCTTTTTAAATTTCATTGGCCAGCTTTCAATTTTGCCGATTTCTTTATAACAATAGGCGCTTTTTTATACTTGTTCACAAATTTAAAAAAAAAAAAACATGAAAAAAAAACATGAAAAAAAAAATTCTGCTTTAAAATTATTTTAACTAATGATATTTATATAATCAATACTATATGTATCTATCGGGGCTAAAAAAATAACAATATTTAGTACAAAAAATGAATAATCTACAAAATATCTTATCTAGTTTTAGAAAAGTCACTTTAATCATAGCTTTTATTATCATCCAATCCTGTTCAACGATAGAATCAACATGGGATTCTGTGTCAGATTCAGTTTCGGAAGCAGGAGATTATTTTTATGATTCAGTTATCTTTTGGGGTGATGACGAAGATCCAGTTGAATCTGAAGTTATGATTATAGAAGAAATTGCTGAAGTACCTGATTTTAAACCAATAGAAAACAACCAGAACATACAATTAGATTCAAGTAGGAATCAACCATCAGAAATTTTTCTTGGAAATCCAGTCTATAAAAGTGCTAGACAATATTATTTTGTCAGTCCAAATGGCTCTCCGATGCCTGCACCTCCTCCGCCACCATTTCCTCAATATTCAATTGAAAATCAATCTAGATTTTATTCGTCAGAGCCGTCCAGAAAATACGGATATGAGAGTTTAAATACAGTGCCAAAATTTGATAATCAAAATTTTGAATTTGACAATAATCAGATAAATGAAAATCTTATTAATGATAGAAGTATTCTAAGCTATGAGGAAGAAATGGAGCTTTACGGTATCGAAAATAGTTGCATTAGAGTGATTGAAGACTACATGAACGGAGGATTTAAGTGTGATGACTTTGATTAAACATATAAAAACTTATTGTTTACTACTATCTACTTTATTTTTATTCTCCTGTGATTACTTAAAAAAATCTCTGGGGGTTTCTAAAAATATAATAGATGATAGCCAGTCCTTTGAATCGCCAGAGCTAGTCCTTCCTCCCGATTTTAATATTACTCCTAAGAATGAAAATGTGAATTCATACTCAAATAATAATGAAGAAAAAAAGATAGATGAAAATCGTAATATAATTAAAAACGCTTATGATATTCCTTCTACTAAAAACTTTTTAGCCCCAAAAGTACCTAAACCCTTGGCCAATTCACCATCTGATTCAATAAAAAAATTCAGTAATAGTAGAAACTTTACACTTGGTGAGTGGGTTTACCAACAATCTATTGATGATTTTCGTTCAAGTAACTTTTATTACATACCTAATTATGAAAAAGGTTACAACTTTTCTAGAAAATACGTACCGCGCCAATTTAGAAACAAAGAGTTACAAAATCAAACGATACAATCGAATAATATAATTCAAAATAGAAATTTTGAAGAAAAAATGTTTGATAGTGATTCCCCTTCTTCTCAATCAATAGGTGAACTGCCTGTACTTGAGTAGCTATGAGGTTAATTTACATTTCTCTTATAATTTTATTATGGTCGAAGTCATATTCCAAAGACTTGGAACCACAAAGTTTTGTATTACCTAACGGAATAAAAGTTGTACTTATTGAAAATAATAGGGCTCCTGTAGTCACTCAAATGGCATGGTACAATGTAGGCTCAATAGATGAACCATACGGTAAAAGTGGTATAGCTCACTTTTTAGAGCATTTAATGTTTAAGGGAACCAAAAAATATAAAAATAATTTTTTTTCAAATTTCATCTCAAAGAATGGAGGAAGTGAGAATGCATTTACTAGTTTTGATTATACAGCATATTATCAAACTGTTCCTTCAGAATTTCTTGAGGATATAATTAAAATGGAAGCAGATAGGATGAAGAACTTACTTTTAACTAATAATCAAGTCCAAACGGAAAAAAAGGTTATTTTGGAAGAGCGATACCAAAGAATCGACAGTGATTCCTCATCATTATTAGACGAGTCTATGCAAAAAGTTTTATTTCCAAATAGTACATATGGAACACCAATAATTGGCTGGAAGCACGAAATTGATACATTGAGTTTCGATGATGTTAAACAGTTCTATAAAACTTTTTATCAACCAGAAAATCTCATTCTAGTTTATTCAGGGAATATAGACAAAAAAAAACTTATGAAATTAACAAGAAAATATTTTGGAAAAATATACAATTTATCAAGAAAAAATCATAGATTAAATTTAGTAGACCCTGAATTAAAAACAAATATTCGTGTGGAGCTCATTGACAAAGAGAGTAAACAAAGAATTTGGAAAAGATTTTACAAGACATACTCTTATGTAGATTCAGTCAAAAAAGGTATAGCTCTGGATCTAGGGTTAAAAATTTTAGCCGGAGGTACAACAAGCATATTATATGATGAGTTAGTAAAAAAAAAAAAAGTAGTCTCTGCTATAGGTGGTTATTATAATGGCTTAACCAGAGGAGATGGTGTTATTTATTTTTATGCAGTTCCAAATGAAAAAATTAATTTGCTAGATTTGGAGGTAATGATTGATGAAAACATTAAAGATGCAATTAATAAAAAAATTACTAAAGAAATGTTCTTAATTGAAAAAAAAAAATATTACTATGATTCTATATATTTAATGGATAGTATTTCACAACCGGCACAAATTGTTGGGGAAGCTCTTTCTGTTGGTTTAGAATTAAGTGAAATCAAAAATTGGAATAATTATCTAGAAGAGATAACCTTTGAAGAAGTAAAAAAAGAGTTAAATAATTTTAAATATAATAAAAGCTTTGTTACTGGCATATTAAAATAAAATGAGACTATTTTTTTTATTTGTTTTACTAACTTTTCCTTACAACCTAAGCTCCCTTGAAGTTGTAGAATTAACAACAAAAAAAGATATAAAATTATGGTTCGTAAAAGATGATTCATTGCCAATTATAAGTATAAATTTTAGTTTTAATTATGGGTCTTTTCATGAGAACGAACAAAAATCTGGTACAGCGAATTTACTCGCTTCAATGTTAGATGAAAGCACAGCGAATTTTAATTCAAAAAAATTTCAGGAAAAGATGAAATCAATTGGAATGAAGTTAAGATTTACGACTTCGAAAAATAAGTTTTCGGGAACGTTTCAAACTATTTCAGAAAATGTACAAGAAAGTTTCGAGTTACTAAAAATGGCTATTAATAGAGAGACTTTTGATGAAGATGACGTAAAAAAAGTAAAAAATCAAATTAAAGCCAGTTTAAGATTCAAGCAGTCAGATATTTCAAGTATCTCTTCAAGATTATTTACAGAAAGTTTTTATTTAGGTCATAAATTTTCTAATCCAATAGAAGGAAATAGTGAATCAATTGATAGAATATCTTCAATTGATTTGTTAAAATTTAGAGACGATTTCTTCGTCAAATCTGGTCTTAAAATAGGAGTTTCAGGAAATATACTCCAAACAGAACTTTTAAAATATATCGATTACGTTTTTGGAGATTTAGAATTAAGATCAAAAAAAGATGTAAAAATTCCAAAATTTGAAAAACTTGCAATTGGTAAAAAGTACCAAAAAAAAACCTCACCGCAAACGGCCGTTGTTTTTGGACAAAAAGGTTTATCAAGAAAAGATAAAAATTTTTTTGCATTAAGAATCGTAAATTACGTACTAGGTGGAGGAGGTTTCCAATCGAGACTGTACAAAAAAATTAGAGAGCAAAATGGACTAGTTTATTCTATTTACTCATATTTAATTCCATATAATGATGATGGTGTAATACTTGGTGGTTTCCAAACCAAAAACGAATCAGTTAATGAAACTATAAACATTTTGAAGAGCGAGTGGAATAAGATCAAAACAGATGGAATTACAAAATCTGAATTTATTGAGGCTAAGTCTTATTACTTAGGTTCTTTTTCAAGAAACTATACTAGCACAAGGTCAATTGCTTCTTTACTTAATACAATTCAATTCTATGAATTAGATATAAACTATTTTCAAGATCGTAAAATGATTATAAATAATATTTCACATGAAGAAGTAAATAAAATTGCTAGAGATATTTTTGATTCTGAAAAATTATTTTTTGCAATTGTTGGAGGTAGTTGATGAAATACTCTCATAATACATTCAATGAAATTAAAAATATTAATGTAGATCAAAAGGCTCTTACGATAAAAATAAATGATGTTCATAAAAGAATTCTAGATGAGACTAAAAATGACAAATTAAAATTTTTGTCCGTTGTAAAAACTACCCACGAAATAGAAAGAGTTGAAGAAATCATTTCTTTTTTTAAAAGATTTAATAAAATTTTAGTATTGGGTACTGGCGGCTCAAGTCTTGGTGGTAAAACTTTGACATCATTAAAGAAGGAATTAACAAAACAAATTGAATTATATTTCATTGAAAATGTTGATCCTGAACCAATATATGAAATTCTTTTGAGAACGGAACCAGATAAAACTGGTGTCATAATTATTTCAAAATCTGGAGAAACACTTGAAACATTGGCCCAGTTTTTTATGGTTGAAAATTTTTTTAAAAAAAAAAAAGAAGATTTACATAAAAAAGTTTTAGTTATTACTGAGGATAAAAAAAGTTCACTAAAAGTGATTCAAGAGAAAATGAAATTTAAATTTTTGAAACACGATTTAAATATTGGAGGTAGGTATTCAGTTTTTTCAATAGTTGGATTACTTCCAGCTAAATTATTAGGGGTAGATATTGCAGGAATAAGAAAGGGTGGTTTGGAAGTAATTGACAGAATGTTAAATTTGTCAGAGGTAACCAAATTTGCACCAGCGCAAGCAGCCATCCAAAATTTACATTTAATATCAAAGGGATATAATCAATTCGTATTAATGCCTTATTTGGACAAATTATATGATTTTTCTTTTTGGTACAGACAATTATGGGCTGAAAGCATTGGAAAATCTGGCTTAGGGAGTACTCCGATAAATGCTTTAGGAACAGTTGATCAACACAGTCAAATACAATTATATTTAGAAGGACCAAAAGATAAATTCATAACATTTATTATGTCTAAAAGTAATAGTTTTGACGGTAAGTTAAACTGTAATATTTCAGAGGATTTAGTTTTTGAAAAATTACATAATGTGAGTATGTTTGAGTTGTTGAGTGCAGAGTGTAAGGCAACATTTGAGACAGTAAAAAAAAAAAAAATTCCAACTAGATTGATTGAGGTAGAAACAATCAACGAAGAAACGCTTGGTAACTTGCTAATGCATTTTATTCTAGAAACAATTTATACTTGCTATTTACTAGATATAAATCCGTATGATCAACCTGCTGTTGAGGAGGGGAAGAAACTAACTTTAAAGTTTCTAAATAAATGAATCATATAAAATTACTTACAAACGAATTAATTAATAAAATAGCTGCTGGGGAAGTAATTGAAAGACCATCTTCCGTTGTTAAAGAATTGGTAGAAAACAGTCTAGATGCAAATTCATCAAAAATTGACATCTTTATACGTAACGGAGGTAAAACAGAAATTAAAATTGTTGATGATGGTGACGGTATACCTTATTCAGAAATTGAATTATCAGTCAAAAGACATGCTACATCAAAACTAAATTTTAATAACTTAGAAGAAATTAATAGCTTCGGATTTAGAGGTGAAGCTTTACCATCTATTGCCTCTGTTTCAAAAATGAGGATAGAAACTAAATCAAGGTTTGATGAATCACAATCTGAGATTTTTTTAAACTTTGGTACTCTAGAATATTTAAAACCGACTGCAAAAATATATGGGACTACCATAACAATAAAAGATATTTTTCTCTCAACTCCAGCAAGGTTAAAATTCTTAAAATCAGAAAAATATGAGAATTTAATGATTAAAAGAATTTTACAAAAATTGGCACTTTCAAATCCCGTAGTTGAATTCAATTATTTTAATGATGGTAAGAAAATTTTTTCAACAAAATCATACGAGAATATTCTAGAAATGTCATTGAGAAAAACTGTTGTTGATATTTTAGGAACAGATTTTGATTCAAATCTAGTGACATTAAATCAAGTTTTTGAAAAAGTACGTTTTAGGGGTTTAGTTGGACTTCCCACTTTTCATCATTCTAACAGTTTGAACCAATTTACATTCGTTAATAAAAGGATAATTAGTGATAAAAATATCAACGGATGCATCAAAGCAGCTTATAAGGATTTTCAGTCGTATGATAGATATCCCCAAGTAATAATCTTTATTGAAATTCCATTTGAGGATGTAGATGTAAATGTACATCCTGCAAAGAACGAGGTAAGATTTAAAAATAACAGTAAAATACGTTCTTTACTAATAAGCTCTATCAGAAACTCACTTTCAGAAGCAGGTCACAGAGCTAGTAGTATTAATACAGAAAGAGCGGTTAAATCATTCTACAAGAGTATAAATTATCCGAAAAACAATCTTAATTTCTGGTTTAACGATGTTAAGAATGAAAGTCTGAAAACCTTGGGGCAAAACGATTTAGAAAACGTTAAACATAAATATGAATTTAAAAATGAAGAAAATAGCTACTCATTGGGATATGCAAAATGTCAATATCATGAAAATTACATTATATCTCAGACAAATGACGGATTGATCATTGTAGATCAGCATGCTGCTCATGAGAGAATAGTTTACGAAAAATTAAAAAAAGACTATTTCAGCAAAAAAACTGAAACTCAAATCTTATTGATTCCAGAAGTAATAAAATTAGATTCGACTATCATACCTGTAGTTGATATTTTTATTCCAAAGTTAGAGCATTACGGTCTATTCCTTGAGAGATTTGGCAAAGACTCAATAGTCGTAAGAGAAATACCTTTAATTCTAGTTAATTGTAATATAAGACAAATGGTTGAAGATGCAATAGCCGAAATTTCTGAAATTGGGGAGACAGAGGTTTTAGAAACTCAAATAAATAAAATTTGCTCATCTATGGCGTGTCACGGTTCTATTAGGTCAGGGAGAGAAATGAATGTTGATGAAATGAACAAGTTACTTAGAGATATGGAAAGCACTCCTTTTTCTGGACAATGCAATCACGGACGTCCAACATATGTTGAATTAAAAATTGACGATATTGAAAAATTATTTGGAAGGAAATAATTACTAAAAAATTTTGAAAAAAAAAAAAGCTGAGTTACTTATTTTTTTTATCTTTATAATTTTGAAAAAATTTTCTTCTTTAATATAAGTTTTTTTATCAACTTCAAATACACCAAAACAATTTTCTTTTATACATTTATGAATATATAAGTTTTTTATTGCTTTCATAACAACATCCTGTCCATAGGGAGGATCTAGAAATATTAAATCAAATACATATTTAAACGATATTTCATCTAAAATATTTGCGTGATGAAATAAAGATTTTTTACTTAGTTTAAGTTTTTCACAGTTTTTTTTTGTCAAAGATAAAGATTCATATGAAGAATCAAGAAATAGAACATTTTTAGCGCCTTGAGATAACGCTTCGATTCCAATAGAACCTGAGCCACAGAAACAATCTAAAACTCTTAAATCGGATAAATTAAGACCTTCTTTTTTCAACATGCTATTTAAAGTATTAAAAATCATTGACCTAGCCCTGCTCCCGGTCGGTCTTATTTTTTTATTTGATGGGCTTAGAAGAGAACGACCTTTCAAGTTACCAGAAACTACTTTCAATTTTAAAACCTATTTTTTTTAATTTATTAAGTACATCTTTTTTATTTAGTTCGTAAATTTTATTTTGTTTGATTTTTTGGAGTTTAAATGGACCATATTCAAATCTTTTTAGCATAATTACTTTTAGCCCAAAATATTGCATTGCTTTTCTAATCTCTCTATTCTTTCCTTCAAAAAGAGTTATTTCAAAAGAAGTTTTATTTTCAAAACTATTAATTTTTTTAATTATCATTGGTTTATAATTTATACCATGTATCGAAAATCCATTAGACAGTATTTCCTTTATTTTGGAATTATATTTACCAGAAACTTCGACTAAATACTTTCTTTGAATTTTGCTCTCTGGATTTTCAAGATATGAGGAAACACTTGGATTATTGGTAAGAATTATCAACCCCTCAGAGTTTTCATCAAGTCTCCCCACAGAAACTACCCTTGGCATGGCTCTAGGAAACACTTGAAAAATTGTTTTTTTTTTAAATTGACTTTTATTAGAACAAACAAGGCCTTTAGACTTATTAAAAATCCATAATCTAATATCCTCAAATATCATGTGAGTTCCGTTTACTTTTATTTTAGAGATTTTTTCAGCTTCAATTATAAAATTTTTGTAAATTTCTCCGTCTAAAGTAATTTTTCCCTCATTGATTAACTTTTCAGCATCTCTTCTAGAACATATACCAGAATGTGAAATTAACTTTACAAGTCTAATTAATCTACTCTTTGGTTTTGGCAGCTTTAATAAATTCATTAAATATAACTATATCATTCTTATCAATTAAAAATTCTGGGTGCCATTGAATTCCTAGACAAAAGCGAAGATTTTCAGCCTCAATGCCCTCAATAACACTGTCTTCAGCTGTTGCATTAACTTTTAAGCCAGCACCAATTTTTTTAACAGACTGGTGGTGTGCAGAATTAACAAACATTGTTTCAGAACTAACAATGTCTCGTAGTTTTGTATTCCTGATAATATTCACTTTATGACTTGCTTCATTCCTAGGATTTTCTTGTTCATGTTCAATTTTGGTATCAAATTCAAATGGAATGTGTTGAAATAAATTCCCACCAAAGACAACATTTAATAACTGTTGACCTCCGCATATACCGAGAATTGACATATTATTTTTTATTGCACTTTCTGTAATTTTAAGCTCAAAGTAAGTTCTGTCTTTTTTTATATTAATTTTATCAGTTATTAATTTCTCTCCGTAAATTTTGGGATGAATATCAAAGTTTCCTCCAGTAATTAATAATCCATCAATCAAATTAATATATTTTTTTATTAAAGAGATTTCATTCGGAATAAAAACAGGAAGTCCTCCCCCTTTTATCACTGAATCAGAATAATTTTTTCTAAGAGCATACCAAGGAAATTTTGAATATTTGTTGTTTTCCTCGAGGTCAAGTGTTATTCCAATTATTGGTTTAGTCATAATATTAAATATTTAACTGAAAACATTAGCATATGAGAAGGAAATGTAAAATATGTATAAAAGAAATTGAAATTATTTGTGAATTATTAAATACGAAAACCGCTGATTTGATTTGGAACAAATTACCAATAAAAAAAAAATTAAAAACTTGGGGAAAGGAAATATATTTTTCTTGTGACATAAATGTTGATTTAGAGGATAATGCTAAATCAATTATAAGTCTAGGAGAAATAGTCTATTGGCCGGATGGAAAGTTTATTGCAATTGGATTTGGCCCAACTCCAATATCTATTAAAAATGAGATACGGTTGGCAGCTGACTGCAACATTTGGGGAAAAACTAACGACTCTTTGAGTGGACTAAATGCTGTTAACAATGACGAATTTATAGAAATAACTAAAATATAATATGAAAAAAAAAATTAACGATCCTATGAAACTTGCCATAAAATTAGCAAAAGAAAGCCAATCGTATGAAGACATTCCAGTTGGATGCGTAATTGTAAATGAAAATAATATTTTAGTAAGTAAAGCTAAAAATAATTCACGAAAAAAAAATGATCCTACCGCTCATGCAGAAATTGAGGCAATTAAAAAAGCTTCAAAATTCTTACAAAGATATGAATTTCGAAAATTAAGTTTATATGTAACCTTAGAGCCATGCCCAATGTGCGAAGCAGCAATTATAATGTCGGGTATAAAAAAAGTTTATTTTGGAGCATATGACCAAAATTTTAAAAAGAAATTTTCAAATAAAAGAAAAAAATATCATAGCTGCAAAGGCGAAGAGCATTTTTTTGGAGGGATGTATGAAAAAGATTGCAAAACCTTAATCAATGATTTTTTTCAAAGGTTAAGAAAAATTAAAAATTCTTGAAGCCAATATCGTTTCTGAAAAATCCATGTTTCCAATTGATAATTTTTAGTGCTTTATAGACTTTCTCTCTTGCCTTTAGAAAATTTGAGTCAACGGCAGTAATTGCTAGAACTCTCCCACCATTTGAAAATATTTTTTTATCCTCTAATTTTGTTCCGCAATGAAATATTATTACTCCTTTAACCTTATTCGCTTTCTCTATATTTTTTATTTCCAGATTTGTTTCAAATCTCTCCGGATAACCTTTTGATGCAAGTATAACGCAGACAGAAAAATTATTATTTACGATAGATTTTACTTCTTTAAGTTTATTTGTTGCGGTGTTATATAGAATATCTAAGAAATTACTCTTTACTTTTCTAACGATTGATTGGCACTCAGGATCACCAAATCTAACATTGTATTCTATAACCTTTGGACCATTTTCAGTAACCATAATTCCAAAAAATAAAATTCCCTGAAACATTATCTGCTCTTTATCTAAGGACTGTTTGGTAGGTTCTATTATTGTTTTGAATATTTTTTCATATAACTCTCTAGTTATTTTTTTTGATGGAGTAAAAGCACCCATGCCTCCTGTATTTGGACCATTATCACCATCAAATGCCCTTTTATGATCAAGCGCATAATCTAGCATTACAATTTTATTTTTATCAAAAAAAGAAAAAAAACTTACTTCAAATCCATCTAGGTGTTCTTCGATTAAAATTTTTTTACCTGCATTACCAAATATTTTTTTTACAAAAATATTTTTTAATGTATTGTTTGCTTCAGTTTTAGTTTTACATATTAATACACCCTTACCCGAAGCAAGACCGTCAACTTTAATTACATACGGTGGATTATTGCATTTTATATATTTTTTTGCTTCATTTATTTCATTGAAACAATGATAATCAGCAGTTGGTATACTATTTCTTTTGAGAAAATGTTTTGAAAAGGTCTTTGATGTTTCAATTTTTGAAGCTTTTTTTGATGGACCAAAGACATTAATGTCTCGTTTCCTAAGATAATCGCTTAACCCTTGTTCTAAATATTTTTCAGGACCTATAATTACTAAATCTATTTTTGTTTTTTTACAAAAATTAAAAATTTCAAGTTGGTTTTCTGGATTTTTTTCAATGCATGTTGCTATCTCTGCAATTCCACCGTTTCCTGGGATACAGAAAAGTTTTTTACATTTTGGGGACTTAGAAACAGCCCAACATAAGGAATGTTCTCTACCCCCACCTCCAATAATAAGTATATTCAAATATTTCCTTTAACTTTAAAATTAATTTTATAAGATTATTATATGCATGAAAGTTCAAACATAAAACAATTTACTGTTTCTGAGTTAAATAAGTCTATTAAACAAATTATTGAAAATCAATTTAATTACATAAAAGTAAGTGGTGAAGTTTCTAAAATATTTCAACATTCTTCCGGACATCTATATTTTACTCTAAAAGACGAAATTGATAATATTTCATCGGTTTGTTGGAGAACTAATGTTAAGACTTTGAAAGTTATACCTAAAGATGGAGATTATATAATTATTAAGGGAAGAATAACGACCTACGCCCCTCAATCAAAATATCAATTAATTGTGGATAGTATTGATTATGAGGGTGAAGGGTATCTATTAAAAAAATTTGAAATTTTAAAAAAAAAACTTCTAGATGAGGGTTTGTTTGATGATGAAAAGAAAAAAGCATTACCATTAGTTTCAGAAAAAATTTGTGTTATTACTTCGCAATCTGGGGCAGTAATAAGAGATATAATCCATAGGGTGAAAGAAAGGTTTCAATTGGAAATAATTATATACCCAGTTAAAGTTCAAGGAAAAGATTCAGTTGAAGAAATAGTTAATGCTATTAATGTTGTTAATTCTGAAAAAATGTATGGAAATAAAATTTTTGATGTTGACTTTATTATAATTGCTAGAGGGGGAGGTAGTTTTGAAGATTTAATGTCTTTTAACGATGAGAAAGTAGTTAGAGCTATAGATAATTCAGTAATCCCAGTAGTATCTGCTATTGGTCATGAAACAGATGTAACATTATCTGATTTTGTTTCTGATTTAAGAGCCTCAACGCCAACAGCTGCAGTTGAATTAGCATTACCAGTTAAAAAAGAACTTTTAGAAAATTTAAAGGGAAAAACAAATTTCGCATCTAAACTTTTACAGGGAATAATTGAACACAAATTAATAAAATTGGAGAGAGAAAAAAATAAATTACCAAATTTAAACCATGTAATTGAACAAAATTTTCAGTCACTAGATTTTATTGAGATTAGGCTCAATAGTTTAATTAATAGTCTGTTAAGAAAAAAAAAATTAAATCTTAAAGATTTCTCTATTAATTTTCAACCAACCAAATTTGAAACTAAAATAAAAATTATTGAACAAAAAATAAAACAAATTTTATTAAGATTAAACAATAAAATTATATTAAAAATTCAAAAGAACAAGCAAGAATGTAATAGTAAGACCAAACTTTTAAACTCATTATCTTATAAAAATATTTTGAAGAGGGGGTTTAGTGTGGCGAGAATGGATAAAAAGATTATAAGTGATGGGAAAAAAATATCATTAAATAGTAAAGTTGAAATAGAGTTTTTTTCTAGTAAAGTGACATTAAAGAAAGTCAAATGAAAATATTTATAATCTTTTTTTTTTTTTCTACTCCCATATTTTCCTCTGATTTTAATAATATTAAAGGTTGTTTTTGCGAAGGTGGTTTAATTATTGGTAAATTTGAATCATATCAAAAAATAAAAGTTAATAATGAACCTATTAAATTATCTGATGATAACTATTTCTTATTCGCATTCGGAAGAAAGTTTGAACAGCATGTATATATTGAAATTGATGGTGTTCAAAAAAAATATCCTGTAACCAAAAAAAAGTATAGAATTGAAAGAATTACTAATCTTAAACCAAGGAAAGTTAATCCTAATAAAGAGGATTTTAATAACATTATAAATGATAAAAAAAATATTGATAAGTCTAAGAAACTTGGTGTCAATAAAAGATTATTTAAAAATAATTTTATTATACCGGTAAAAGGCAGAATATCTGGGGTTTTTGGTAGCCAAAGAATACTAAATAAAGTTCCTAAAAGACCTCACTATGGATTAGACATTGCTGCACCAATAGGAGCACCTATAAGGTCACCAGCTGAGGGAAAAGTAAAGGGGGTTTTTGAAAATATGTTTTATACTGGAAATACCATTATTGTTGATCATGGGCTTGGTATAATTTCAATCTTTGCCCATCTAGAAGATTTTTATGTCAATAAAAGTGATATAATTAAAAAAGGTGATCTAATTGGCTCAGTTGGAAAAACAGGAAGAGCATCAGGTCCTCATCTACATTGGGGAGTGTATTTAAAAAATAAACCAGTAGATCCTATGAGTCTGATTGATTACAGCTTTTAACTTATTTCAAATTAGATAAAATAAATTGTTTTAATTTTTCTTCTTTCTCAAACTTAATATACATGTCAACCATTTTAATCTTTGAATGGTATTTTTTATGAATCTTAATAAAGTCTTTTTTAGTAGTCAAAATCTGTAAATCAGATTTTTCTGCACTTTTAATAATATTTTTTATTTCTTTTTCCTCATACATGTGGTGATCAGGAAATATTAATTTATGTTTCACATTAACTTTATAATCTTTCAAGGATTGAAAAAAATTTTCAGGATTACCAATTCCACAAAAAGCCAGTGCATTCTTTTTTTTTAATTTTGGTAAAATTATTACTTTTTTTGCGAAAAAAATTGGTAACTTAGAAAAACTTAGATCAAAGATTTTATCTTCTATATTTTTGATTAGAATCACGGCGTCAGCTCTTTTAAAACCTAAAAATAATGGCTCTCTTAACGGACCTGCTGGAAAGACTTTTTTATTTCCAAATTGAAAATAATTATCTACTACTACAAAGGATAAATTCTTCACTATATGTTTACTTTGAAATCCATCGTCTAGAATAATTAAGTCAGCACCGTTTTTTTGGCATAGTTCTGCACCTATATATCTGTTTCTAGAAATGCATACTTGGTTATTTTCAAAATGAATTAATGCTTCATCCCCAACACTAGCTATATTATCGTTTTCATCAACCAACTTAGCTTTACTATTTTTACCTTTATAACCCCGCATTAAAATATGAATTAAATTAAAATTTTTTACTAAAAGATCAGATATTGCTATAACCGTGGGGGTTTTGCCTGCTCCTCCCATTATTAGATTACCAACGCACAATACTGGAACTTTCATTCTTTTTTCTTTTTTAAAGGCTGTATTTAGTAAACTTAGTAATATGTAGATAATGGATAAAGGCTTTAGAATAACATCAAAAATATTAGATCTTTTTTTCCAGAATTTAGGTTTTTTCATAAATTAGATTTCTTTTAAATAAGCTTTTAATTTCGACCAGATAATATTCTTTTTTCCTTTTTCAGAAATGCATAAATCATGGAGTTTTTTTTTTAACTTTTTCGTGTAGTCTTGATTTGTTAAAATCTTTGAAATTTTATTACAAGCGTCATAAGAGTTATTTAATTTAATTATCGATTGTTTATTTAAAAATATTTTTTCTATATCAATAAAATTATCCATATAAGGTCCAGTAATTATAGGGCAGTTAAAATTAGCAGCTTCTATCAAGTTTTGTCCTCCATGATTTATAAAAGAGCCACCAATAATTACACATTTTGATGTCTTATAAAATAAGCCTAACTCATCAAAAGTGTCAGCAACATAACAATCAGTTAAAGGACAAATCTTCTCCTGATTTGATCTGAGTTTATAATTCATTTTTTTTTTTTTTAACATCTTCGTAATTTGGTCAGATCTGTAAACGTGGCGAGGAACAATAATAAATAATAAATTAGAATGTTTTTTTTTAAGTTCCAAATATACATTTGTAAAAATTTCTTCTTCATTAAAATGACTGCTTGCTAATACTAAGATATCCCTGCCTTTCACTTGATTACTAAACTCTTTTAGCTTTTGTAAGTTAACAGGAAGCTGTTCTGAAAAAAATTTTAAATTCCCAAGATATTCCACATTTTTGGTTCCCAATTCCTTAAACATATTTTTAGATTTCTCGTTTTGTACTAGACAAAGATCAAACTCTTGAAACAGCTTATTTGAAATTTTCTTTATATGACTCCATCTTTTGAATGATTTTTCTGACATTCTAGCATTAAGAAGTATCAAAGGAATTTTCTGCTTTTTAACATGAAAAATTAAATTAGGCCATATTTCTGATTCTATTAATATACAAATATCTGGTTTCCAATAGTTTAAAAATTTTTTCATGACAAATTGAATATCTATTGGTGCAAATTGGAGAATTACGTTTTTAATTTTTCTATTTCTAATGACTTTATTAGAAGATTGGGTTGACGTGGTTAAAAGAATCGTGGAGTTTGGAAAATCCGTTGAGATTTTTTTTATAAGAGATAAAGTTGAAAGGGATTCACCAATACTAATTGCATTTATCCAAATTAATTTACCAGGAGGTTTTTTTATTGAGTAAAAACCATTTTTTTCTTTTAGACTTTCTAAGCTTTCTTTTTTTCTTAACATTCTTAAAAGAAAATAAATAAAAAAAGGAAAATACAAAAAGTTTGTTATTATTCTATAGGTATTTAATATCATCAATTTGATAGGTTATCTGCTAGATTTGTGATTCTATTTAACTCTTTTTCAAGATTTTTCATTGCTATTTTTATATCTTTATTTTTTTTAATATGAATAGGATTTCCCCATACTGCAACAAATTTATTAAATGGAGATATTAATAAAAATTTGTCCCAAGAATTTAGCTCTTTTCCAAATTTTGAGCCAAAAGCAAGCGGAAGAATAGGAACTTGTGTAAGTTTTGCTAGAGATATAATGCCCTCTTTAACCTTTCTTTTTGGTCCTCTCGGTCCGTCTGGAGTAATTCCAACTGCATTATTTGATTTTATTTCTTTGATGATGTTTTTAAATGATGAGAATTTATTTTTTGAAGATGAACCAACTATTGTTTTTATTCCAAAATATGACACAGCTTTTGAAATTAAAACACCGTCAGGATGACTAGAAATTAGCATCGAGAACTTTTTATTTTCATTCCAACAAAATGGAGTCATTAATAATCGTCCATGCCAAAAGCAAACTATGCATGATGTTTCACTATTTATTACTTGTTGTGCATTTCGTAAATTCTTCACTCTCCATATTGAAGTGTGGTAACAAATTTTTAAGTAAACAGAAATAAGCCAGCTGAAAAAAGATTGAATAAATTTGACTCTAAATAATTTTTTTAGCATTCTCTTTAAATTGAAGTTTATATAAATTTTTATATAATTTTGATTTTTTCATTAGCTGAATGTGCGTTCCTGAATCTGAAATCATTCCATTATCAATAACAATAATTTTATCTGCGTCATTTATTGTAGAAAGTCTATGAGCAATAATCAGTGAGGTCCTATCCTTCATAAGCTTATTCAAAGCAACTTGAATTTTTTTTTCAGATTTTGAATCTAGTGATGAAGTTGCTTCATCTAACAGCAGAAAAGGGGCGTTTTTTAAAAAAGCTCTTGCTATTGCTATTCTCTGCCTCTGTCCTCCAGATAGTTTTACTCCATTTTCTCCAATTTCCGTATCAATACCATGCGGCAACGAATTTACAAATTCTTCACTTCCAGAATCCCTTAAGGCATTTAAAATTTCTTCATAACTTTTTTTTTTGGAACCATAACTAATATTAAAATTGACAGTGCCATCGAATAAATTAATGTCTTGACTAACAACTGAAAAAAGATTTCTAAGTTTTTCAAGTTTAATGTCTTTGATATTAATATCATCCAAAAAAATGTCTCCTTTGTAAGGCTCATAAAATCTTGGAATTAAATTTAATAACGAACTTTTACCAGCGCCTGAGTGACCAACTAATGCGATCTTTTTTCCTTTTGTAATCCTTATATTACAATTTTTTATTATGTCATCTTGAGAATTATTATACTTAAAAAATACTTTAGAAAATCTAATTTCTCTAATATTCTTAAGTTTTTCTTCTTTTGTTAAATCTTGATCTTTGATTTTCGGCTTTGTGTCAATTATAGAAAATACTCTTTCTGCTGAGGCCATAGCAGTTTGTAATGTTGCATTGAGACTTGCAAGTGACTTTACCGGTTGATAGGCCATTAAAAGTGCAGTAATAAAAGAAAAAAAAGTCCCGGGTGTTGTTGTTCCTTCTATTACTTGACTTCCGCCAATCCAAATTACAAATGCAATTGCTAAACCACCCAGTGTTTCCATTAAAGGTCTAGCAATTGAGCTAATCTTATTTGATTTAAAAGTAAGTTTAAATATATTTTCTATTGAATCATCAACTCTATTTTTCTCAAAAGCTTGTGCATTAAATGACTTTACCGTTTTAATACCTGAAAAAGTTTGACTTAGTTTTGAGGTAAGTTCTCCAAAACCTACTTGAGTTTGTGTGGAAATTTTTCTTATTTTTTTTCCTATTTTCACAATTGGTAATATCGAAATTGGAAACACGACGAATGCCAAAATAGCCAACTTCCAATCATGATAAAACATAACACCTACAAGAAAAAAGATTGTCAAAAAATCTTTAATAATATTTGTAATTACCGTATGAACTCCTCTTGTTAAAGAACCTACATCAGCTAAGAATCTAGAAACTAGTGTTCCAGTATTTAAATCATTAAAATACGATAAGTCACATTTAATTATTGATGAAAACATTTCAGATTGGATATCAGCAACAATACGAAATCCTATAAAATTCATATATATTGATTGAAAGTAGGATGCCATTCCTTTTGTTACAGCTATAAATAAAATCAGCAAGGGCAGTAAAATTAACATTTTCGAATCCTTATTTAAAAAAATGTCGTCTAATACAGGTTGCATCATCCAAGCATGTATTGCAGTTGATGCTGATACAATTATCATACACCCTAATGCAATTATTAATTTAATTTTATGTTTAGCAACATAATTCTTTATTAATCTTTTGAGCAATCTTTCAGTTGTATTTTTCTTCATCAACTCATTTCAGTTTCATTTATAATCCTTTTATGAAGCATTTTGTTGCAAGCTAAAACATTTGTGATTTTTAAACTGTCTGAATTAAATTTAATATTTTTACCATCCAAATTTGTCATGGTTCCTCCTGCTTCACTGAGTAAAACAAATGCGGCTGCCAAATCCCAATCATTTTTTTTTGTAAAACTTAAAGCAATGTCAATTTCACCCTTCGCAGCAAGAGCAACCTTGTAAGCAATGGAACCCATTTTTATAGAGTTTAGATTTTTAAAAAAACTAAAATTTTTTATAGTTCTTTCCTCAGATGAGCTTATTGCAATTTTACAATTTTTAATATTTTTCTCATTATTTACTGTTATCTTTTTGTCATTACAAACAGCCCCTTTATTCTTCTCTGCAAAAAATAACTCCTTAGTAAGTGGGTTATATATAATTCCAATAATTGGGATATTTTTTTTAATGAGGGCTACAGAAATAGTGTATTCGGGTTTTTTATTAATAAAAGACCTTGTTCCGTCGATTGGGTCAACACACCAAAAATAACTTTTATTCTTTCTTGATGAATCGTCCTGGGATTCCTCTGACAACCAACCAAAATCGGGAGAAATTTTTTCAAAAAATTTTTTTAAGAACTCATTTATCTCTATATCTGCATTAGTAACAGGCTGAGATTCTGATTTCTGCCAAACCTTAATTTCTTTTTTGCCATAATCTTTCGCAATTTGTCCTGCTTGTATAATAGCATTTAAGATTTCTTTTTTTAAATCCGGTCCTAAGTGTGAAACATCAGATATCATTAACTAAATTCCAGCTATAGTCATGTTTTGAACTAAGCATGATGGACTATTAATTGAGTAACTGAATCTTAAGTCGTTTGCTGGAATCAAACAATTAAAAATATCAAAAAGATTTCCAGCTATTGTAATTTCAGAGACAGGGTGTGAAATTTCTCCATTTTCAATCCAAAATCCTGACGCTCCTCTGCTATAATCTCCATTAGAAGGATTAATTGAAGTACCCATTAATTCGGTAACTAATAGACCTTTTTTTAAACTCCCTATGAGATCTTCTCTTGAAACTTTTCCATTTTCTAAGAAAAGGTTTGAAACTGATGGATAGGGTAAACTGGTAACTCCTCTTGTTCCATGACCGGTTGCTTTTTGATTAAGTTGTCTTGCAGATTCAAGAGAATTAAAATAAAATTGCAACTCTCCATTTTTAATTAATTTCATTGTTTTTGTCTCAATTCCTTCACAATCAATAATTTTTGTATTTAACATTCTTGCTAGTCTTGGGTCATCAATAATATTTATTTCTTTATTAAACAGTTTTTTTCCTAGTTTATCTTTGAGAAAACTAGTACCTCGAGCAACTGAAACTGCATTAGCAGCAGCAGCTAAATGTCTTAATAATGAAGAAGATATCCTGGCATCATATATAACATCAGCCTTACATGTTTTAATTTTTTTTGAATTTAATTTACTAACTGCTTTTCTAGCTGTTTCCTCGCCTATTTTTTCAAAATTTCCAAGGTCTTCAAAATAAACCTTGCTTTTAAAATCATATTCTCTTTCCATTCCTGAATTATTTCCCGCAAGAACAGCTAAAATAAAACTGCTAAATGTTTTAGTGTATTCTTGAAACATATTATTTGAGCCAGCAAGCAAATATTTTGATTTTGTCCATGAAACTTCTGCACCTTCAGAATTAATAATCTGCTTATTCTTTAAGGCACTATCTTCGAGTAATATAGCTTTAGCTTTAAGTTCATCAATAGAGGGCTCAAAAGTATCGAACAAGTCTAAACTTTTTAAAAGATTTTCATCAAATTTTTTGATAAGATTATCTTCAGCTAATCCACAGTAATTATTGTCTGGCACTACAGCTACCATATCTACTACTTTTTGAACTAACACATCAATATTTTTAGGATCTATGTTACTAGACGAAATTATTGATTGTTTTTTTCCCTTTACTGCTCGAATTCCAATCTGAGTGTTTTGAGATGATTCATTTTTTTCAAGCATTCTCAATCTTACTGAGGAACTTTTTGTAACATTCTGTTTTAAAAAAACATCAGACTGATCACAGCCTTTTTTTTTAAGTTTTTCAATTATATCTATGATTAAATTTTTATTCATATTATCTCTTTATAATTTTAATGATATATTTACAATATTAATTATTTAATTTTATTTTAATGAGTTATGAAATACTGGGTTGTTGGAGGGAAATATGAGAACACAAAATTTTTTGAAATTAAAAAAGATTTTGAGTTAGAAAAATATGGACCTTATGATAGTTATGAAAAAGCTAAAAATAAGTGGTATGAAAATTCTTGGAAGCATGTAGATGATTGTTATGTCCGATATACTATTATTTCTAATGACTAACATATTTTACACCTATCAAAATTAAAAAAATTAATCCACCTAAATGAGTATTAGATATAAATATTTTATTAAGTAAGTCAGGATTATTGACATCAAATCTTTTTATTTGAAAGAAAAAATGAACCATTATAGGGATTGATAGTATAAAATTTAAAAAAAAATCTGCGTTAATAAAAATAAATGAAATTAAAAATAGAATATAACTCAAACTATATATTAGACTTAAAAACAATTTTGGCTTTTGACTTACTTTTATTGCTAACGATTTAACCCCTATTTTTCTGTCATCATCTAAATCCTGAAAAGCGTAAATTGTATCGTATCCAACTGTTAAAAAAACTCCCCCTAGGTATAGAAATATTAGACCTATTTCCAAACTTTCTGAAAAGCTTAAAAAACCTATGAGTATACCCCAATTAAAAATGACTCCTAAAATAATCTGAGGAAAAAAAGTAACTCTTTTAAATAGTGGATAACAAAAAACAAGAGGTATTATTGCAAAACCTAAAAAGATGATTTTTATTTTAAAATTTAGTACAATCAAAAATCCAAGTAGTAATTGAAATAATAAAAAATAAATAGCTTCATTGACTTTGATTAAATTACTAGCTAACGGGCGACTTTTTGTTCTTTTAACCTTCTTATCAAAATTTACGTCTAATATATCATTAATAGTGCAACCTGCACCCCTCATTACAAATGAGCCAAGTAATAATAAGATTAGAATCTTAAAACTTTCCAAACTAAACTTTTGACCATAAATTACACCCCAGAAGCATGGCCACATCAATAGGAGAGAGCCATATGGTTTGTTATATCTACCCAAAATTAAAAAGTTCTGAATCTTAATGATTATTTGATTAAACATGATAAGTTAAAATTTTATTACACTGTAAGTAGATGGCACAGATACGTATTTTTACTCCAGAGGATATTTTTAAGGATAAAGTCATTAATCTTTCTAAAGAAAACTACCATTATTTAGTTAATGTTATGAGGAAAAATGTTGGAGATCAAATAAATATTTTTAACGAAAGTTGTGGAGAATGGGTTGCATTTATTATAAAACTTAAAAAGTCAATTTCTGTAAAAGTAAAGTTTTTAAAAAGAAAACCAATTAATCAACAAGATATTTGGCTTTGTTTTGGAATGACAAAATCAAAAAAAGTAAAATTTCTGGTTGAAAAAGTAACGGAAATTGGTGTTTCTAAGATTGTTCCGATTAACACAGAATTTTCGGAAAAAATAAAAATGAATGTTGATAAGATGAGGAGAGTAGTAATAGAGGCAACTGAGCAGTCCAATCAGATTAATCTCCCACGAATCGAATTTAATGTTAATTTAGAAATATTTGTTAAAAACTTGACTGACGATAGATTGGTCATCCTTTGTGATGAAAATTTGAAATCACCTAATATTCTCGACTTTTTGTCAAAAAATACATTAAAAAAACTAGCCGTTCTGATTGGACCAGTAGGTGGATGGTCAGAAAAAGATCGTTTTTATTTAAATGAATTAAAAAATTTATATCCTGTTTCACTAGGATCAAGCGTTTTTAAAATGGATACTGCTTCAATCTTTAGTGTGGCTTGTTGTAAGATATTCATGGAGAATTTAAATGAATAAAAAAATTATCAAAGAAGATCTAATAAATTACTTTAAAAGTGGTTGCAAAGAAAAAAAAAATTGGAAAATCGGAACTGAACATGAAAAATTTGGCTACTTGGTTGATGATTTAAAACCAATTAAATACGATGTCATCAAAAATATTTTTCTAGAACTAAATAAAAAATTTGGATGGAAGAATATTTATGAAAATGATTTTGTCATCGGAATGAAAAAGTCTGGAAGCTCTATTTCACTTGAACCAGGAGGTCAAATTGAATTATCTGGAGCTCCATTGAGTAATATTTTTGATACATGTTCAGAGGTAAATACTCACCAATTTGAGTTAAACTCTGTTTCCAAAATGTTTGGAGTAAATTACATGGGAATGGGTTTTAATCCAAAGTGGGCGCTAGAACATTTCCCAACAATCCCAAAAAAGCGTTACGAAATAATGAAAAATTATATGAAAAAAACTGGTGAACACGGTCTTGATATGATGTTCAGAACATGCACTATTCAAGTGAATTTTGACTATGAATCAGAAATAGATATGATAAAAAAATATAGGGTATGTCTTGCTATTCAGCCAGCAGTGATAGCGTTGTATGCAAATTCCCCTTTTTTAGAGGGAAAACTCTCTTCACATCTAAGCTATCGTTCCTGGATTTGGACCAAAACAGATAAGAATAGATGCGGAATTTTACCCTTCGTTTTTGATGATGGATTTTCTTTTGAAATGTATGTTGATTACTTATTAGATGTACCCATGTACTTTTTAAAAAGAAACAATGATTACATCGATTATACTGGAAAATCGTTTAGAAAAATTCTAGAGTTACATAATTCTAATGATGGAGAAAGCTTGACAATTGATGATTGGATTGATCATGCCACAACTGTATTTCCTGAAGTAAGATTAAAGAAAATTCTTGAAGTGAGGGGAGCGGATGGTGGCCCTTGGTCAAGCGTATGTGCCCTTCCAGCATTTTGGACGGGAATTTTATATGATCGAGATATTCTTGATGAAGTTTACGAGATGGTCAAAAAATGGACAAATATTCAAAGAAAAGAATTCTATTCAACTGTATCATTAAATGCTCTCAACTCGATGACTCCAGATGGAGAGGATATAAAGTCTTTTTTAAAAAAAATGCTAATCCTCTCCAAAAAAGGATTGATTAAAAGAAATATTTTAAATGACAACGGGGAAAATGAATCAATTTTTTTAAACCCTCTTTTTCAAATTTTAAAGAACGGACAATCACCAGCCGAGGTATGGAAACATCTTTTTTTAAACAAATGGAATAAAAAAATTGATAATATTTATAAATTTAATTCATTTGGTTAAGAAAAATGATATTTACTTTAATAGATGAAAAATTTTAAAACGATAAACCAGGTAAGAAATTCGATTGACAAAATTGATTCCAAATTACTAGAATTAATTTACAAAAGAAAATTGTTAGTTGAGGAAGCAGTAAGACTAAAAAAGAAAAATCAAATAGTAGATAAAAAAAGGATTGAAGAAATTCTGAATGAACTTGACTCTGAGTCTCAAAAAAAAAATCTACCAGAGGGTCTTATTGTTAAAATCTGGAAGACAATGATAAATGGTTTTATTAAGTACGAGAGAGATATATATGATAAAGTTCATAAAAAATAGAACTAAACTGTTCCTCCAACAGTAAGATTATCTACCTTAAGGCTAGGTTGTCCAACTCCAACCGGAACTGATTGCCCTTCTTTTCCACAGGTTCCAATTCCATTGTCAAGTTTCATGTTGTTAGCTACCATGGAAACTTTTTTTAAAACTTCTGGACCATTACCTATTAAAGTCGCACCCTTAAGAGGTCTATCAATTTTTCCATCTACGATTTTAAAAGCTTCAGAAGCACTAAAAACAAACTTTCCAGAGGTAATATCAACTTGACCTCCGCTGAACTGGGTAGCATACACACCATTTTTTGTACTTTTAATGAGTTCTTCATGTTCATATTTTCCATTGATCATGTAAGTGTTAGTCATTCTTGGCATAGGTATACAAGAATAATCCTCCCTTCTTCCATTTCCTGTCGGTTTTTTATTCATAAGTTTTGCATTTAGTCTATCTTGCATAAAGTTTTTTAAGATACCGTTTTCAATAAGTACTGTATTTTGGGTTGGGGTGCCCTCATCATCAATCGTTAATGAACCCCTTCTATCGGGAATTGTGCCATCATCTACGATAGTAATTTGTTCCGAAGCAACACTTTGTCCCACTAGATTGTGAAACACTGAAGTCTTTTTTCGATTAAAATCTCCTTCTAAGCCGTGTCCAATTGCTTCATGAAGCAATATACCAGGCCAACCAGGCCCAAGAATTACGTTTTGCTCTCCTGCTGGTGTTTCAATTGCTTCAAGTCTTATCAAAGCTTGATTGTACGCAGAGTCTACTGCGTCCTTCCATACATTTTCATTGAATAAAGTGTCGTACATATATCTGCCACCTAATCCGAATGAACCAGTTTCAGTGATGTTATTTTTTCTGACTGTTATACTTACATTAAGACGAACAAGCGGCCGTAAATCGGAAAAAATGTTGCCAAGATTCTTGAGTATTTCTACCTCTTGATAATTACCAGCTAGTGAGATAGAAACTTGACTTATTGCACTATCTTTTGCTCTTGCATAACCATTAATTTTTTCTAAAAATTGTATTTTTGCTTTAAACTCATACAATGACAAAGGATTTTTATCTGAATAAAGTGATCTGTGATATTTGTTAGGTACTATTTGATTAAAACTTTTACTTTTATCAATTTTACTCACCATTTCTATTGCATTTTTTAAAGTAACTTCATTCAAGTCAGAGCAATGTGCAAAACCTATAGAGTCCTCTTTTATGACTCTTAAACCAAAACCCTTATCCTCATTAAAACTTGCGTTTTTAACTTTGTTATCATCATACACAAAATTTTCAGTATATGTTTTTTCAAGGAATAAATCGCCGTCATCATAATTATTGAATAATTCATCAACTTTTTTTAAGGTTTTTATATTTTCCAATTCTTTAAATATTTTACTCATATTTATTCCTAATTTTAAAAAATCTCTTTTAATTATTGCAAAATTCTATTATTAATACAAAATATTACAAATGAAACAATTGTTTTTTTTAAATTGAATACTATATGTAAGTGATGGCTATTATGAACTTTACAATTAAATTTTTTACTACCATTTTATTTTTTCCAAGCTTGTTATTAGCTAAAGGGCAACCAACAGAATGGCAAACTGGTTTTCAAGCTCCTGCATCCCCTTTGATGGAAGAATTAGTAGATTTTCATACTTTAGTTTTTTGGATTATTACCGCAATAACCGTTTTTGTTTTTCTTTTATTGGCATATGTTTGTTACAAATTTAGCGCCAAAAGAAACAAAAAGCCTAGTAAAGTCACTCATAACTCTGCCCTTGAAGTTGCATGGACTTTAATACCAGTTCTAATATTAGTGGTTATTGCAATTCCATCTTTCAGACTTTTGTATAAACAAAACGATTTTTCAAATATTGATATGACTATCAAGGCTACTGGTTACACATGGTTTTGGGCTTATGAATATCCAGACCATGATGATTTGGCCTTTGATTCAATCATGCTGTCTGAAGACGAATTAAAAGAGGGTCAACCCAGACTTCTTCAAACCGATAACGTTGTTGTAGTTCCGACTAACAAGAATATTAAAGTTCTCATAACTAGTGATCCGTCTGGTGTTATTCACTCATGGGCTGTGCCTTCACTAGGAGTTAAAACTGATGCCATTCCTGGCAGACTCAATGAGACTTATTTTAATGTAAAAGAACCTGGTATGTATTATGGACAATGTTCAGAACTATGCGGTCCAGGACATGGATTTATGCCTATAACAATTAAAGCAGTAACTGAAGATGAATTTGCTAGTTGGTTAGTAGATGCAAAAAAAGAATTCGCTAGCGATATTCCAGATAATAATTTTGTACTTAAATAAACATTACCGGAGATAAATATGTCAGACTCACACGCAGAACCAACCTTTTTTAAGAGATATTTTTTTTCAACTAACCACAAAGATATTGGTGTCTTGTATTTAATCTTCGCAATAGTAGCTGGTATAATTGGCGGCGTCTTTTCTTTATTGATAAGAATGGAACTTGCTGAACCTGGTATGCAAATTCTTGGAGATGATTACCAGAAATATAATGTTTGGATAACCTCACACGGCTTGCTAATGATTTTCTTTATGATTATGCCAGCCATGGTGGGGGGTTTTGGTAACTATTTTGTCCCTTTGCTCATAGGAGCACCTGATATGGCCTTTCCTCGAATGAATAATTTAAGTTTTTGGTTGTTAATACCCTCAATAGCATTACTTATCGGATCAGGTTTTGTCGAAGGAGGAGCTGGACCGGGTTGGACTATGTATGCACCACTTTCTACTTCAGGTCATGGTGGACCTGCAGTGGATATGGTAATACTTTCCATGCATTTAGCTGGAGCTTCTTCAATATTAGGAGCAATTAATTTCATAACCACAATCTTTAATATGAGAGCTCCAGGAATGACAATGCATAAAATGCCTTTGTTTGTATGGTCTATTTTAATCACAGCTTTCTTACTTTTATTGTCACTTCCAGTACTTGCTGGCGCAATTACAATGATGTTGACCGACAGAAACTTTGGAACAGCATTCTTTGCTCCAGAAATGGGTGGAGATCCAATTCTTTTCCAACATCTTTTTTGGTTTTTTGGTCATCCAGAGGTTTACATACTTATTCTTCCTGGCTTTGGTATTATAAGTCACGTAGTATCAACATTTTCTAAAAAACCAATTTTCGGTTACCTAGGAATGGCCTATGCAATGGCTGCTATCGGTGTAGTTGGTTTTGTAGTTTGGGCACATCACATGTATACTACAGGATTAGATGTAGATACTAGAGCCTATTTTCTAGCTGCTACGATGGTTATTGCTGTTCCCACTGGTATAAAAATATTCAGTTGGATAGCAACCATGTGGGGTGGATCTATTGAATTTAAAACTCCTATGCTTTTTGCTATCGCTATGATATTCCTTTTCACATTAGGCGGTGTAACAGGCGTAGTATTGGCTAATACTGGTATAGATGTTGCCTTACACGACACTTATTACGTTGTTGCTCATTTTCATTACGTTATGTCAATGGGGGCTCTTTTCTCTATCTATTCAGGTTTTTATTATTGGTTTAGTAAGATGACCGGTAAAGAGTACAATGAGTTGTTAGGTCAAATTCATTTTTGGTTAACTTTCATTGGTGTTAACATTACATTTTTTCCAATGCATTTTTCTGGACTTGCTGGAATGCCTAGAAGAATACCTGACTACCCTGATGCATTTGCTGGTTGGAATTATGTTTCAAGTATTGGAGCTTATATCTCAGTTTTTGCAGCATTCTTTTTCATTTTTGTGATTATTGAAGCCTTTGTGAGGTCTAGAAAGGCTGAGGCAAATCCTTGGGGTAAAGGAGCTACAACCTTCGAATGGAAATTAAGTTCTCCTCCTCCTTTCCACGCTTTTGACGAGCTGCCAAAGGTTAAATAAATTAAATTATTTATGGGCGTTTCTTCTACAAAGCATGAGTTAAATAAGGTCATTGATTCTGAGGATAGTACAATATCAGATTATTTCTCGCTGTTAAAACCTAGAGTTATGTCCTTGGCTATTTTTACTAGCGTCATTGGACTGTCTCTGGCACCAGGAACATTACATCCGTTTTTGTCTTTTGTTTCGATTATCTGTATCTCTCTTGGCGCGGGCTGTTGCGCAGCAATAAATATGTGGTATGACCGAGATATTGACTCAAAAATGGAAAGAACTAAAAATAGAGCTATACCATTAGGTAAGATTGATAGTTCAAATGTACTTGGTTTTGGAATACTATTAGGTGTGACAGGATTAATATTATTAGGTCTGGCAGTTAGTTATTTTGCAGCATTTTTACTAGGTTTTTCAATTTTCTTTTACATTGTGATTTATACAATGTGGTTAAAGAGATCTACGCATCATAACATTGTTATTGGCGGCGCAGCTGGTGCTTTTCCTCCTGTTATAGGTTGGGCTTGTGTAACTAATGATATATCCTTGTTTCCTGTAATTTTATTTTTAATAATTTTTTTTTGGACACCACCACACTTCTGGTCACTAGCGTTATTTAAAGATACAGAGTATTCAAAAGTAAATATACCTATGTTACCTGTAAAATATGGAAAGAAAAATACTAAGATTCAAATTTTAATTTACAGTTTTATTCTTTTTTTTATATCATCTCTTCCATACATAATGAATTTAACTACAAATATTTATTTCATCGTTTCTTGTTTTTTGAATTTAATTTTTGTTTATGGAGCAATTGACCTTATGAACTCTAATCCCAAAAATTCAGACAAGAAAGCCTCATTTCTGTTCAAATATTCAATTATTTATTTATATATTTTATTTCTCTCCGTCTTATTTGATAAGAATTTTGCCTTGTAAGATAATGGATAATAAAAAAAAAAAAAACATAGCCATAGCTCTTTTATTATTTAGTTTGGCTACAATATTTTATGTTGTTACTATAATTAAAATATGAGACTATGAAAATTGATACAAATAAAAACTTAAAAAGGTATGCAGTTTATCTGACAACTTTTGTTTTTTTTATGATTGCTGTAAGCTACGCTTCGGTTCCTTTGTACAAGATCTTTTGCGCAGTTACTGGGTATGGTGGAACACCTAAGATTGTAGAAAAAAATACACATGAAATCAATTCGAGCACTTATGAAGTCAGATTTGATTCATCTGTGGAAAAAAATTCACCATTAATTTTCGAACCTGTTTTAAAAAAAGTAAAAGTTAATCCTGGTGAAAGTAAATTAATATTTTACAAAGCAAGGAACAGTTCCAAAGAATCTATAACCGGGATGGCATCTTTCAATGTAACACCTTTAGGCGCTGCTCAATATTTTAATAAGGTAGAATGTTTTTGTTTTGAAGAACAAGTTTTTGAACCAGGTCAAGAAGTTGAAATGCCTGTTTCTTTTTTTATAAATCCTGATATATTAAATGATAATTTTGTAAAAGATGTTCAACAATTAACGTTATCTTATACAATGTTTGAAAAGAACAGTTCTATTGCGAGGAAATAATGAGTGAAAATCAAAAACATCCCTATCATCTTGTAGACCCAAGCCCGTGGCCACTAGTTGTCTCTATGGCAACATTATTGATGGCCGTTGGCGCAATATTGTTTATGCATTATGAAAAGCAAACCCTCTTTTATGTAGGATCCTTAGCTGTTGTTATATCTAGTTTATTGTGGTGGAAAGATGTTGTAAACGAGTCTCAAAAAGGTGTTTTTCATAATAAAATTGTTCAGATTGGTTTGAGATATGGAATGTTGCTCTTCATAGCTTCAGAAATTATGTTCTTCGCTGCATGGTTTTGGGCTTTCTTTGATGTGGCTTTCTATCCAGGTTCTGACAGCCCTGAGTTAATCGGAAGAATAGATTCAATTGGAGGAGTGTTTCCTCCGGAAGATATTAATTTGATTAATCCTTTTGGAGTTCCTCTTCTTAATACATTAATTCTCCTTGCTTCGGGAGCGACTGTTACTGTTGCTCATCATGCGTTAAAAGACAATGATAGAAAAAAATTTTTGATATTTCTATTTTTGACAATATTACTAGGAATAATTTTTACAGGTTTTCAAGCTTATGAATACATGGTTGCTGAATTCTCAATTGACGAAGGAATCTATCCATCAACATTTTATATGGCTACTGGTTTTCACGGTGCGCATGTCCTCATAGGTTCAATTTTTTTACTAGTTTGCTTTTTTAGGGGTTTAAAAGGCCATTTTAAACCAGAAAAACATTTGGGTTTTGAATTTGCCGCCTGGTATTGGCATTTTGTAGATGTAGTCTGGCTTTTTCTATTTGCATTTGTTTACTGGTGGGCCTCGATTTAGCTCCTAAATTTAAGAAATGAAAATCAGATTAAATAAAAACTATGTTTTTGAAACTAAAATAATTCCTTTATTTTCCTTTCTAGTAGCTTTATCAATACTTTTAAGCTTGTGCGTGTGGCAAATTAAAAGATTAGCTTGGAAAGAAGAATTAATCAAAATAAGAATAGAAAGATTTGAAAAAAAAATTGTATCTTTGGATTCAATAGAACACCCTGAACAACAGGAATTTACGAAAGTAAGTTTAAATGGTTCTTTTTTCAATGAATTAGAAATGTATATGGCGGCTCTTAGCAAAAATGGAAATAATGGTTATCATATCATTGTTCCTTTAGAATTATCAGAGAATTCCTACGTAGTATTTGATCGTGGTTGGATCCCGTTAAGAAAAAAATTGAAAGAAAAAAGATTAGAGAATTTAGTTGAGGGTTTTCATGATATAGAGGCAGTAATTAGAACTCCAGGTAGGAAAGGTAAGTATCAGCCGGATAATGAATTAGAAAATAATTTTTGGTTTTTTATTGACCCAGTCCAAATGTCAAAATTTACTGGCTTAAATTTAGAAAAATCTTTTTATTTAGAAGCAGTAAATAATGGTCCAGGAGGATCTCCTCTAGGAGGACAAACAAGAATTTACATAAGAAATAACCATTTGCAATATGCTATAACCTGGTTCTTGATTGCTTTAGGTCTTATCGGTGTTTTCATGGCTGCTTCTTTAAAAAAAATAAAATAGAAATTTAAAAGTATTAAATGTTATATTCTTCAACAAGAGGTAGTGAAAATTCTGTAGAATTTGAAAAAGTTGTTTTAAGTGGTTTAGCTTCTGACGGGGGTTTGTTTGTCCCGGATGAAATTTCTCAAATCTCAAAATCAAAACTTAATAATATGAGAGGTTTATCCTACTCAGAGCTTGTGCATCAAATTACATGGATTTTTGTGAAGTCTAATATATCAAAGGAGGATTATACCAAAATATGTGAGATAACATACAATGAATTTTCAGATAATGAGATTATTTCGATCAAAAAGTTAAATAATAAAGAATATATTCTAAACCTTTTTCATGGTCCAACTCTTGCTTTTAAAGACTATGCACTTCAATTATTAGGAAATATATACAACTTTATTCTTAAAAAGAAAAAGATAAAGCTTACAATTGTCGGAGCAACATCTGGAGATACTGGTTCAGCAGCAATTCATGGTTGTTCTAAATCTAATTTAATAAAGATGTTTATCCTCTTTCCATATAATAAAGTTAGTCCCATTCAAAGAATGCAGATGACTACTTTTAACAAAAGTAACGTGTTCAATCTTGCAATTAAAGGTGACTTCGATGATTGTCAAAATCTCGTTAAAAGTTTGTTTGAAATTAATGAAAAAGAAAAGAAATTTAATCTTGCTGCTGTTAATTCAATTAATTGGGTAAGGATAATGGGTCAGATTGTTTACTATTTTTGGGCATATTTTAATTGTTGCGATGATAATGAAATGATTAACTTTTCAGTTCCAACTGGTAATTTTGGTAATGCGTATGCTGCATTTATAGCCATGAAAATGGGACTTCCAATAAATAAGATTATTATTGCCTCAAATAAAAACGATGTTCTCACTAGATTTTTTGAGACTGGTCAAATGAAGAAGTTAAAAACCTTTGAGACACTAAGCCCAAGTATGGATATACAAGTTTCAAGTAACTTTGAAAGATTATTATATCATTACATTGATAAAGTTGAAGTCAACCAACTTTTTTTGAGATTAAAGTCAAAAGGAGATTTTCAATTAAGCAAATCTATCATTAGCAAAATGAAAAAAAGATTCCAGGTAGGTAGATTAGATGACAACAAAACAACAGATTGCATAAAAAAAATGTTTTTAAAATATAAAATAGTAGTTGACCCTCATACAGCAGTCGGTATTTCGATAGGAAAACGTTTTTTGAATAAAGAGAATATAAAAAATGTATATCTTGCTACAGCTCATTATGGAAAATTCTTAAATACAATTAATAAATCTTTAGAAAAAAAAATGAAGTTACCTGATAAATTAAATAACTTGAAAAGCTATGAAGAGAAATTTGACATTTTAGATAATGATGTTGAAAAGCTTAAAAATTATATTCAGAGTAATAACTAGTTATGCAGTTCCTGAGTTTGGTATAAACTTTGAAAAGTCAATTCCTGATAATTTAATGGCCTTATCCCATTTATCTCTAGCATCAATATCGAAAATTAAATCTAACTTTTCTGTAATGTGTATCCAACTATTTTTGATAAGCTCGTCCTCTAATTGACCTGGCCCCCATCCTGCATATCCAAGTGAAATAAAATACTTTTTAGGTCCTTTGTTCATGGCAATATCTTCAAAAATTTTTCTTGTGCAAGTTAGGTTTATATCTTTAGTAATTTTAATGGTATTGGGTTCAAAATATTCCTGAGAATGAAGTATAAACCCATTTTCCTGATTCATTGGCCCTCCAATATGGATTGAAAAGTTGTTGCTGGTATTTTTTATATCTAAATTTAACTTTTTAATAATATCTGAGCTTTTAATATTCATAAGTTTATAGTTTAGGACGATACCAACTGCACCATTTTTGTTGTGATGAGTTATATAAATAATACTTTTCGAGAAAAAAATATCCTTTAATTGTGGAATTGCACAAATTATATTACCTGTTAAATAATTTTTATTTTTCATATATAAATTATGACAGTATTTTTTTTTAATTTCAATTAGAAGATATTTTGATGACAAGGACTATTATTCTAATATTTTTTATTTTAACCTATTTCTCAGAATTAAAAGCTCAAATACGCTCATTATCTGAGCATAGTTCTTTAGAAATCTTAGATAAAGAAAATACCTTAAAATCTGATAATTCTTTTTTTTTTGGTATATCTATTAAACTAGATGAAGGTTGGAAAACCTATTGGAAAAATCCGGGGGATTCCGGGGCACCTTTAACAATAAATTTTGACGACAATAGAATAAAAAATTTAGAGATTCTTTTTCCAACTCCACAAAGATTTTTTGATTTAGGCATCGAAACTATTGGATATGAAAAAGAAATAATTTTTCCCATTAAAGTGGAAACATTTGAATATCAAAATTCGATGAATTTTGATATTCAATTAGAATATTTAGTTTGCAAGGAAATTTGTATTCCCGTAATAAAAACTAAAGAGATTTCTTTAAATACAAATATCAATTCTAAACTTAACAAACTTAGTGATTCTATAAAGAGGCTTCCCTCTAAAGAAAATATTTTTTTCCAGTTGAAAGAAGTAAAAAATAGAGGAAATAAATTTATTATAGAGTTGGAAAATAAGAAAAATATTTCTTCTGAAGTTGATTTATTTTTACACGCAAATTTTGATTTCCTTAAAAAAAAAAAATCAATTAATAATCGACAAATAGTATTTGAATTAGAAATTGATTCAAAAGAATTTAAATCGCCAGATAATCTATTTGTTTTAATTTCGGGTAAGAATTTTTCTGAAGAAAAAATAATCGACTTAAAAGTTAATAGTGAGATTAAATTGGCTTCTATTTTGTTTCTAGCTTTTATTGGTGGATTAATATTAAATTTTATGCCGTGTGTGCTTCCCATACTTTCGTTGAAAATATATTCTTTCATTAATTTAAGTAATGAAAACCAGTTTAAAATGATTAGACTTTCACTAAGTACAATATTTGGAATTTTTTGTTCCTTTATCGTCTTAGCTGTTACAATAATTTTTTTTAAAGAATTAGGAAGAGAAGTCAGTTGGGGCATGCAATTTCAAAGTAAAGAGTTTTTATTATTCTTCTCAATTATCTTATTTGTATTCTCATTAAATTTAATGGGCTTTTATGAAATAAATCTGCCTAGTTCTTTAAATCAAAAATTCTCTATCACTAGTAAAAATGAGTATCTCAGCGCCTTTTTTTCTGGATTACTAGCTACTATCTTGGCAACTCCTTGCAGTGCTCCATTCTTAGGTACAGCAATAAGTTTTGCTTTTTCACAAGAAAATATCTCTACTATAATAATATTTGTAGCGTTAGCTTCTGGTTTTGCCTCACCATATTTTTTAATAATTCTATCACCTAAAGTAATAAATATTTTTCCGAAACCTGGAGGATGGATGATTAACTTGAGAGCGATTCTTGGAATTATGGTGTTGCTTATGTCATTTTGGTTACTCAAAATATCAAGTATAGTATATGTCGATTTTATAATATTAGGTGGATTGATCTTTATATCTCTTTTAGTTTTTATATCTAAAATTAAATCCAAGAACCTTTTTTTATATTTAATTTTAATTGTTTCTTTTTTATTAACCTATTCTTTTTGGAGGAAACCTTCAGAAGGTTTACAATGGGAAAAATTTAATGAAAACAGATTAAATACATATATTAACAATAAAGAGATTATTTTCTTAGATATAACTGCTGATTGGTGCATAACTTGTAAATTTAATAAACTTACAACCCTCGATACCGACGAAATAAAAGTTTTTTTCAATAAAAATAACGTTAAGCTTATGCAAGCAGATTGGACTAGAAGAGATGATAATATACTGAATTTTCTCAAAAGATATAATAAATACGGAATACCTTTTAATATTATTTATGGCCCAAAGAATCTAGACGGAATAGTTTTATCTGAAATTTTGACAAAAGAAACTGTAAAAACAAATTTAAATTTGGTAAAATAGAATTATGAAACTTAAAATAAACGAAACCTTTCCAAATGTAGATTTGTACATGTTTGATTCAGGTCCTAAAAAAGTCTCAGCTTCAGATTTATTCGCAAATAAAAACTGCCTTCTTGTAGCTGTTCCTGGCGCTTTTACCCCAACCTGTAGTGAAAATCATCTGCCTGGTTACATTAAGAGTAAAGATAAGATTTTCAAGAAGAATATAGATAAAATTTTTTTTGTCTCCGTAAATGATCCTTTTGTTATGAACGAATGGGGCAAAAAATATAATGAAACGGATATTGTCTTTCTTTCAGATCCCTTTGCTGAGCTTGCAAAAATAATAGATTTTAAAATGGATTTAACACAAATTGGACTTGGAGTTAGATTATCACGTTTTGCAATGTTAATTAGAAATAATATTGTAGAGAAAATTTTCGATGATAATGGAGGAGAACTGGAAAAAAGCAAAGCTGACGAAGTATTAAAAATTTTGTAATTTTTCAGACTCCTTTCTAGCCATTTTATCAACCATCTCGTTCATATATTCACCGCTATGTCCTTTAATCCATTGCCATTTAATTTCATGTCTATCTTTAAGATAATCGAGTTCTTTCCATAAGTCACAGTTTTTTACTTTTTTTTTATTACTTCCAACCCAATTATTTTTTTTCCAATTTATAATCCATTTTGTAATCCCATTAATAACATATTTACTATCAGTATTTATGATTATATGGGAATTCTTTCGAAAAATTTTTAAAGCATTTATAATAGCAGTCATTTCCATTCTATTATTTGTAGTTTTTACCTCGCCGCCTGAATCTTTTCTTACGATTATCTTCTGAAAAACTATATAAGCCCATCCACCTGGTCCAGGATTACCGGAACATGCACCATCTGTATAGACAGTAATTAAATCTTTATTCATATCAATCTATTTTTAAATAATTTGTATGATGAAATTGTAGGATTTTAAAATAACTCATTGGATCTTTATTTTCGATTTTGGGTTTATTATATATAAAATCATTGGCTCGAGTTAGTAAAAATCTTATTGATGCCCCTCTCAGACAAATATTTAAAGCATTTTTCTCATCTTTGTTTATAACTCTTTCAGACTGATACCCTTTGATCAAACTTTTAAAATTCTCAATTTCAAATTTTTCATTTTGAAAACTCCAAGCATTTATTAAAATCGCTAAATCATATATATAAAAGTCTACACACGAAAAATAGAAATCAAGAATTCCCGATATTTTTTCATTAATAAATAGAATATTATCTGGAAATAAATCTGCATGCACGATTCCTTCTGGAAGATTTGATGGCCAATTGCTAGTAATATATTCAATCTCTCTAGTAATAAATTCAGACGATTCCGGTACAATAGAATCCATTTGATTCTTACATTTCTTGAATAAAGAAGTCCAACTTGTTAGGCCAAAATCATTCAACTTTTTTTTTAAAAATGACTTATTTTTTTGGTGAAACTTCCCTAGTATTTTACCCACGTGAAAACAGACGTTAGGACCCCATCTATTTAAACATTCTCCATTAATAAAAGAAAATAGCGAGAAATATTTTTCATCGAATTTCTGCAACCTTTTATTATTTCTATTTCTTATAGGAATCGGACAATTAATTTTTTTGAACTTACTGTGTTCTAATAAATCAAAATAAAATGGTAAATCATGGATATTTACTCTTTTTTCATAAATTGTTAGTATGAATTTATTAACAGAGGTTTCAATAAAATAGTTTGTATTTTCGATACCCTGAACAATGCCTTCATACCTACTTAAAAAACCAATTTCGTAAGAACGTATAATTTCATTAATTTCTTTTTCAGATAAAACGGTATGAACGGCCATTTATTCATTAATTTTAAAGTCTACATTTTTAATTGATTTTTTTATTAATTCTTCATCTTTTTGTTCAGAAAGATCTTTTAAGATCCTTTCTTTAGTTACTTTGCTAGCAGTGATGAGGATTTTTTTTGAGATTTCTTTTTCTATTTTTTGTTTAACTTGATTTATTCTTTCTTCGCAAGTTTTTTCTTTATTTTTAATGGTATCAGAAAGACTTTTTTTCATTTTATTTTGTATATCTAAGGCTTCTTTTTTTGCGTTTTCAATCATCTCTATAATCTTCTTATCGGTAATAAGCTTTTCCTTTTTAAAGTTTTCTAATACTTTTTTCGACTCATCCCTAATTGCTTTCGCATCATTTATTTGGTCTTCGATTAGCTTTGATTTTTGAGACAACATCTGATTTGAAGAACGTAAAATTGGTTTTATTACAAGAAGAATAAACAGTATAAATGAGGTAGCAACCCAAATAGTTGCATCGTTTAAAAATTCCATAATATATTATCCTAGCTTGTATTTAATATTTTTTTAAATTCATCAGGACTTATAGTATTTTCTGTAGTAAGAATTTTCTTATACATTAAATTTGATAATTCTGAGGAATGCAAATATAGAGAATTTTCTATTTCATTTTTTCTTTCTTTTAATTCTTCTGTTGCTCTTTCAATTTTTTTTTCAATTTCGCCATTTACAACTTTTATTTCTGCATCAAAAAAGGATTTACTACTATCCATAGATTTCTTTATAATTTTGTTAACTTCATTCTCACAAGCTGCTATTTCATCTTTAATCTCTTTTTCAAGTTCGTTAGCTTCAGTATTTAAATTTTCTGCTGATTTTATATAATCATTTATGACTTTCTCTCGATATTCTCTAATATCAATTATTTTTGGAAAGAAAATAAAACTAACTAGTAAATATAGAATAGTAAAAAAAATAACTAACCAAAAAACTTGAGAAACATATGATGAAGGATCAAGTTGAGGCATTCCTCCTTTTGATTCTTCAGCTTTTAAAAATAAGGGAAAAAAATATAAAAAAATTAAAATATATTTTTTGTTTAAGCACATTTCTTAAAAGACAAATAGGAGTAACAATGCAATGATAAGGGCAAATAAAGCAAGGGCTTCCACAAGAGCAAAACCAAGCATAGTCATTGTAAATACATGCTCTCTAGCACCTGGGTTTCTTCCTACAGCATTAATAAATGCTGCAAAAATATTACCAATACCTATTCCTGAGCCAATAACACCAAGAACGGCGATTCCAGCACCTAACAATTTTGCAGCTTCAATATCCATAATATCTCCTATTAAAAATTAAATTTAATGTAAATGTATTGCATCATTTATATATAAACAAGTTAAAATTGCAAATACATAAGCCTGCAAAAAAGCTATCACTATCTCTAAACCAGTTAATGCAATTAAAAAGGTTACTGGAATTAAAGCACCAACCAAAAATGTATTAATCCCTAAAACAAAAACAAAGCCGCCAATTACTTTTAATAAGGTATGACCAGCCATCATATTTGCAAATAATCGTACTGATAAGCTTACAGGTCTTGAAAGATATGAGATTATTTCAATTGGAACTAAAAGTAATAACATTACTTTTGGAACTCCAGAGGGAGCAAAGAAAGCAAGAAAATTTATGATTCCATGTTTGAAAATCGCTATAAAAGTAGCTGCTAAAAAAATGAAAAATGAAATTGCAAAAGTTACAATAATATGACTTGTCCATGTAAAACTAAATGGCAACATTCCAACTAAATTACCTAATAAAATAAAAAAGAAAAGAGTAAATATAAAAGGAAAATACTTTATACCTTCTTTACCAATATTATCTGAAATCATATTAGCTATAAACTCGTAACTTAGCTCAATAAACGATTGAAGTTTTCCAGGTATAAGAGTTGTTTTTCTTAATCCTAAAAATAATACAAAAGTAACTATAAAAATTGATCCTAACATGGCAAGAGACGAATTTGTAAATGAGATATCATAACCAGATAATTCAATTGGTATAATTGTTTTAATCTCAAATTGTTCTAAGGGACTAGCCATTTTTATGTTAACAAATGTTATTTATCTAAATTTAAAATTGTACGATACATATTCCAGAAACCCGCCGCAATACCTAAAAATAAAAAAATTAAAAAAAAGACTGGTTTAGAGTTAAATATAGAATCTAGTCCTAATCCTATCAAACATCCAACAACAACTGACGCTATCAAATCAACGGAAATTTTATATGCAAAACCAAAACTGTTTTTTTTTACTTCATTATTTTTAATCTTGTTTTTCTGCTTAAAACTCTTTATTTTCTGTTCGATATTATTTCTTTCTGCCATCTAAATTATATTGAATTTAAGCTTGTACTGTTACTAAAATCAACTGACACAATATCAGATATTCCTTTTTGACTCATTGTAACACCATAAACTCTGTCTACCATAGACATAGTTGTTTTATGATGTGAAATTATTAAGAATTTTGTTCTAGTATTATTTTTAATTTCATTCATCAGTTGACAAAATTTTTCTACGTTAGAATCGTCAAGTGCAGCATCAACCTCGTCAAGAATACAGATTGGAGAGGGATTTATTAAAAAAATTGAAAATATTAGAGCTATGGCAGTTAGAGTTTTCTCACCACCAGATAAGAGGTTAATACTTGTTAGCTTTTTTCCAGGAGGTCTAGCAAATATTTCTACACCAGTCTGAAGAGGATCATCAGAAGCTAATAACTCAAGACGTGCATTACCACCCTCAAATAATTTTTCAAATAAATAAGCGAAATTTTTATTAACATCCTCGAATGCACTTAATAGTTTTTTTTTACCTTCACTATTAATTTGACTAATTCCTTGTCTTAGTTTTTGAATTGCTTGATACAAATCATTTTTCTCTAATTCATATTCCTCTATTTTTTTAGTTATTTCTTTTTTTTCAATATTTGCACGTAAATTCACAGGCCCCATCTGTTCTCTTTGAAGATTCAATCTATTTAGGCTTTCTTTTAAATCTTCAATTAATTCACCATTATTATTTTGTATTCCAAACTTATGTGTTATCTCCTCTGGATTACATTTTAGCCTTTGAAATATTATATCCCGTAAGTCATTTTTTTTCTCATTTAAATGGACTTGATTTTCCTCATTTCTTATTAGGTCAGTCTTTTTTTCAGCCCTTGAAAAATCAATTTCTTTTATGTTTTCATTAATTTGGTTTAATTCTTTTTTTAGATTTACAACTTCTAAATCTTTCACTTTGAACTTTATATCAATATCTTTCAGTTTTTCATTAAGATCTAAAATCTTATTATCCAACTCGATGGGAGAATTTGAAAGATCTTCTTTTTCATAACTATATTTTTTAAATCTTTCTTTCAAATTCAAAAGTTGTTCTTCGGCTTGAACTTTAAAACTTTCAGTCTGTTTTAGGTCATTCTTTAAATACTTTAAATTTATTTCCATACCTAAAATTTTTTCGTTCAGTTCAGATAATATTCTTCTTTTTGCACTTAATTTTGATTGAATCTCTTTAATTGATAATTTTATGCTAAGACTATTATTTTTTTTATTTCCATTTCCGTTAGAAATAGATTTCTCTTTGTTTTGGCTTATTTTTTTTAACTCTGTATTTATTGATAGAATTTCTTCGTTCAAAAACTTATAGTTTTCATTTAACTTATCAAAACTATTTAATTGTGAGGCTCTTTCCTCTTGATAAGTTCGTTGAGCATTAGTTGTTTCATCCATATCATTTTTCAAATTCTGTATGCTTAATATTAAATTATTTGTATTCTCCTCATTTGAATTAATTATTTCTTCACACTTTTCTTTATCTATATTTAGCTCTATTAGAACTTTATTGTATTTTTCTAAATCAAAATTTAAACTTTTAATTGTATCTTTGTAATCGTACCAGTTTTTTTCTTCATTATTTTTATTTTTTATATATCCATCCCATCTTTTAAAACTGCCTTTTTTCGTAACAAACACTTGACCAACTTTTATTTTTTTATCATCAAAATCAAGATTATCATTTTTCAATAATATAAATTGAGATAAAATTGCCTCTAATTCAACGGGGGCAAGTACATAATTTTTTAAAGAGTCTTTGTCGTCCTCTACTAAACTAGCAATCTCTTTTTTAGTCCATCTTTTTTTATATTGGTTAATATCAGCACTTAACTCATTCTCTAATACTGAATATACCGCATTTTCATAACCTTTTTTTATTTTGAGAAGATTGAAAATTGAATTCTCGTTAATATCAAATTTTTTAATTAGATTAGTTAAAGTATTTATTTCAGTTTTAATCTCTGTTATTTTATTCTTCGTGTTTTCTATTTTAAGCTGATGTTTTTTTAATTTTTCGATTTCTTTTTCTTTCTGATTGTTTAGTTTATTACTTTCATTTTGTCTTTCTTGAATATTTGTTCTCTGAACTGCAATTTTTTTCTTATATTCATTAGTTTTGTCATTTTTAAGATTTTGTTTCAATTGCAAAATTTTCGCACTTAATTCGTCTGCTTGTAATGATAATTGATTTTTTTTCTTTTCTAAAAAATCTTTAGATTCTTTTATGGTATCTTGCTTAAATTCTTCACCCAATACAAGTTGCATTTCATTGGCAAGACTTGATTCAAAAACTTTTAATTTTTCCTGAAGTTTGAACTCCTCAGTTTGACGATTTTTAAATAATGTCTTTAACTTTTCTATGTTAAAATTATTAACTTCATTTTTTATATTCTTAATCTTTCTTTCAAACTCTACAATCTTATTTTTTTCGTTTGAACTGTCTTTTTCTATAATTTCCAGGGCGTACAAAATATCTTGCTTTTTGTTAGAAAGTAAATCTTTTTTATTAATTAAAATATTTTTTTCAGATGATTTTAATTGCGCTTCTCTTTCAAGTTTTAGTAATTTCTCACTTGAGATATTATAACTTGATTCGATAGATTTTTTTTTCCTTTCGAAAGTTTTTAACTTGTCATTTGATAAGGCTAAGCTTTTTTTCAGATCCTCTGATTTTTTTATTAAAGTGTCGTGCTCAGACTCGAATTGATTCCATTCTTGAAATAAAAGTTTGGATTCATTATTTTTAATTTTATCAGTAATTTCTTGATATCTATCAGCCTGTCGAGCTTGTCTATTTAATGATTTTTCTTGATTCTCCAGTGACAAAATAGTATCAGATAATCTATCTAAATTAACTTCGGTAGCAGATAATTTTAGTTCTGATTCGTGTCTTCTTGACTGTAATCCTGATGTGCCGGCTGCTTCCTCTAGAATTATCTTTCTTTCAATTGGTTTGAAATTAATGATTTGGTCTATATTGCCCTGTCCGATTATTGAACTCGAGCGAGGTCCACTTCCTGTGTCTGAGAATAAAACTAAAACGTCTTTCGCCCTAACATCTTTATTATTTATTTTATAAAAAGAACCAACCCCTCTCTCTAATATTCTTGAAATAATAATTTGCTCTCTATTAGAATTATTATCTTGTTCTAATTTCTCTAAATAAATATTTACTTCTGCAAAATTTTTTGCGGGAACCTTTTCTGTTCCACTAAATATAACCTCGTCCATTGATCCTGAACGAAGGCTTTTGGATGATGTTTCACCCATTACCCATCTTATAGCTTCAAAAATATTTGATTTTCCACATCCATTAGGACCTATTACGCCTGTGACACCGTCATGGATTTCAATTTCAGATGGAAATGCGAAAGATTTAAATCCTGAAATTTTTAACTTGTTTACTTTAATCAATTTTTTTAATTTATTATTTTAAAAGAGATTCTATTTTTTTCTCAATAGCTTCAATACTCAAAACTCCCTCGTACTTCTTGTTGTTAAAATAAATAGTAGGAGTAGCTTTTATTTCATATTCTTTAGTATATCTCAGTCTATTTTTCAGAATTCCGTCTTCAATTGATTTATTTCCAACACATACTTTTATATCATCGTCTTTAAGACCTCCAAACTTAGCAATCTTAAGAAGTGATTTAAATGGATCTTTCGTACGAGTCCAATCCTTCTGTTTTTTATAAAATACATCTAAGAAATTAAAATAATTTTTGTTTCCTGAACATCTAGCAATAATTGAGGCCTTGAGAGCAAATTTGTCTAACGGAAAATCATTATAAACAAAAAGAACATCCCCATTTTTTATATATTTTTCTTTAATCTGAGGCATAACTTCATTATGAAATTTTGCACAGTGTCCGCAAGTTAATGATGCAAATTCTATCATTTTAATTTTAGCATCTTTATTTCCTAGGGCTTTTTCTTCAAGTGCTTCTAGTGTATCTACGATTTGAGATTTCGATAAAGTTGGTAGTAGTAAAAAAACAAGTACTGATAAAAAGCAAACTATTTTATTTTTAAAAGGTATCATTTTATATATTATTTACATAAATTTTCTTTATTTTTATATTATCTATGTAGTCAGCTTTAAAAAAGCAATTAATTTTTTTTTTAATCTCCTCTAGACGAAATGAATATTCGAGTGCATAAATACTAACAACCGTTATTTCTAAAATATTTTTATCGTTAAGTTTATAACATTTTAAAGGCGAACATTTTCTGGTAAAATCTTTTTCAAATATATTTTCCCAATTGCAACTAAGTTCCAAAAATTTAGTAGAAAATTTTTTTTTAATTGGTTTTAGTATAGTTGGGATTATAGATGCTATAGAATTTGGATTAGAAAGATTTTTTTTACTCATATTTAAAAATGCTTAAAAGTTTAACAAATAATATCATCTTAAAAAAAAAAAAGACATGGGTAAACCATTTATTGAATTGGTACGCAATTAATAAGAGAAATTTACCGTGGAGAAAAAAAAAAAACCAAAATTTCTATTCTATTTGGATTAGCGAGGTCATGTTGCAACAAACTAAAGTTAATACTGTTATACCATATTTTGTAAAATTTAAAAAAAAATGGCCAAATTTTAAAAGTTTTAAATCCGCCACACTTAATGATATTTTATTAGCTTGGAAGGGACTAGGATACTATCAAAGAGCTCATAATATTTATAGAACTCTTGAAATATTAAAAAAAAAAAAAATTTATCTAGCATTTGATAATCTAATAAAGCTTCCAGGAATTGGAGATTATACAGCTGCATCTATTTCAGCAATTCTTAAAAATGGTAATAGGGCAGTTATTGATGGAAATATTAAAAGAATCCTGTCAAGAGCATTTAATCTTGACGAAAAGGAAAAGAACTACCTTAAAAAAATTTTATTTTATGCACAAAGTTTAACTCCTCAAAACAATCGTTCAGAATACTGTCAAAGTTTAATGGATTTAGGTGCAACTATTTGTATTACAAAAAAACCTAAATGTAGTGTTTGTCCAGTGAACTGTTTATGTGATTTCAACATTAATAAAAGAGAACACGTTGAAAAACCAAAAAAAATTAGAAATAAAAAATTCGGAATAGTATTTTTAATAAAATTTAAAAAAAAATATCTTATTGTTAAATCAGAAGAAAAACTTTTACAAGGTATGTTTGGATTTCCAACTTCAGATTTTTTCTCAATTAATAAAACAAGTGACATTAATTTATTAAAAAAAAAAAACAATTAATTCATGGATAAAATCTAATTTTTTAGTAAATTCTTACCTAGAGTTAGGTACTATTAAACATAATTTTTCTGGTTTTGATTTAAAACTTTTTATTGTTAAGATAGAATCTACAAAAGATAAGATAGTTACTAATTCTGGACTTTGGGTTGAAAAAGATAAATTCATTGATTTTCCTTTTTCAAAATTAATGTCAAAGATTACAAGCGAGGTTATTAATTGAAATCTAGATTTTTTTTATGCTTGATTATAACATTTTTTAAATTATCAACTTATAGTTTGGCAAACTATAACGATCACGAAAAAGCAATTGAGGCGGTAAAAAGTGGAGAAATATTACCTTTAGCTCAAATATTGGAATCAATTCAAGAAAAATTTGATGGAAGGATTTTAGCGATTAATTTAAAAGATAGCGAAAAAGGACTTTTTGGATGGGTATATGATATTAGAATGATAGACGAGAACAACAAAGTCATTAATTTAAGAGTAGATGCAGGAACCTCGACGGTTCTTTTAATCGAAGGAGGGGCAAAATAATGAGAGTTTTATTAGTAGAAGATGATCCTAATTTATTAAAACAGATAAAACAATCCTTAGAGGATAATGGTTATACTGTAGATACAGCAAGTGACGGTGAGGAGGGTCATTTTCTTGGAGATACGGAACCCTATGATACAGTAATTTTAGATCTTGGATTACCAAAAATTGATGGTCTTACAGTACTAGAAAAATGGAGAAAGGATAAAAAAAAATTTCCTGTATTAATATTAACAGCGAGAGATAGATGGAGTGAAAAAGTTTCAGGATTTGATTCTGGTGCAGATGATTACGTTACAAAACCATTTCAGATGGAAGAGTTGTTAGCTAGATTGAGAGCCCTTATTAGAAGATCGGCCGGTCACGCATCATCAGATATTGAGTGTGGACCGCTTAAAATTGATACCAAATCAAATAAAGTTTTTATCAACGGTACTAAGTTAAAACTAACTTCTCATGAATATAAAATCATTGAGTATTTTCTTCATCATCAGGATAAGATTATAACTAGAACCGAGTTAACCGAACATATATACGATCAAGACTTTGATAGAGACTCAAATACTATAGAAGTTTTTATTGGAAGACTAAGAAAAAAACTAGGTGCTAATTTGATAAAAACAGAAAGAGGTTATGGTTACAGATTATCTTTGGAAGATTAACAATGAATCTTATAAATTCTTTAGCTTTGAGATTATTTTTAAGCGCTTCAGTGTGGATCCTTTTAACTTTATTCAGTGGGGGGCTTTTATTATCTGATATTTTCAGAGAATCGACTGAAAAGTCATTCAATGATAAATTAAATTTATTCATGGAATCTTTAATTGGTTCCAGTAAAATTGATTCTACAAACAGCATAACAGTCGTAAATTCACTGGGTGATCCAAGATTTTTTCAACCATACTCTGGATGGTATTGGCAAATTAATGAGGGCTCAAAAACTCTTGTGAGATCAAGATCTATGTGGGATCAGGTTTTAACACTTGATAAAAGACTAATTGGAGGCAGAGCTCAATTTATAAATACAAATAAAAATAATAAAAATGTGAAAGAGTTTGTTCAATCACAAAAGTTAATTATATTACAAAGAGAAATTTCGTTTCCAGGATTTGATGAGCCGTTAACTTTTATGGTAAGTGGTGACACTCAAGAATTTGAAAAAAATATTTCCTTATACAATAATATCTTGATTTCATCATTAGTTGTTTTAGGTTTAGGTCTTCTTTTGTCGGTTTTTTTACAAGTAAAATACGGTTTGCTTCCGTTAAAAAAAATAAAAAATTCTTTATTTAAAATAAGAAACGGTGATGCAACAAAGCTGGAAGAAAACTATCCAATTGAAGTATCTCCATTAGCAAGAGAAATAAATATTTTACTTGAACATAATGAAAAGATTGTAGAGAGAGCAAAAACTCATGTTGGTAATTTAGCGCATGCTTTAAAAACACCTTTAGCAGTCATAAGCAATCAACTTGATAAAAATAAAAAAGGTGTGGGAGAGAAAATAATGGTACCGCAAGTCGAAATGATAAAAACATATGTAGATAAATATTTGAATAAAGCACGAACCTCTTCAAAAACTAAAATAGTAAGTAAAAAAATAGATGTAGAAGTAACTACCAAAAAGATAATAAAAGTTTTTCAAAAAATTAATCCACAAATAACAATAAATTATAAATTTGAAGGAAAAAAACTAATGTTTTTAGGGGATTCTGACGATTTAAATGAGATTTTAGGAAATGTATTAGAGAATGCTTGTAAGTGGACAAAGAATTTAGTCAATGTAAACATTTCCAAGAGTTCTGAAAATAAAATTAAGTTCATAATTTCTGACAATGGACCTGGATTATCTGAAATTGAAAGAAAAAAAGTTTTTGCTCGTGGATTTAGACTAGATGAACAAACTCCCGGAACAGGTTTGGGATTAAACATTGTTAAAGATACTGTAGACATTTACTCAGGTAAAGTTTGGATGTCTGAATCAAAATTCAAAGGTTTATCAGTAAATATTGAATTACCTTGTGTTATTTAATTGCATACTTTTAATGGGTTCAAACGTTTTTCTGTGATATTTAGTTACGCCAAATTTTTCAATCATCTTTATATGCTCTTTCGTGCCATATCCTTTATTATTTTTCCAATTATATTGTGGAAATTTTTTTGATAGTCTATTCATCAATTGATCTCTAAAAGACTTGGCAACTATTGAAGCAGCTGCAATGACCCTAGATTTTTTATCGCCATTAATTATAAATTCTGTTTTTTTTGTTAATTCAAAAAATTTAGGTCCATCGATTTTTACTGGGCTGTCGAATTTATAAAAATTATTAAAAGATCGAAGCATTGCAATTTTTGTAGCGATTAGAATATTATTTTTTTCTATTTCTGAAACACTAGATAATCCAAAATTAAATACTGAGTGTTGTTTTATAAAGTGAGCCAATTTTTCTCTTTTAATAATTGATAAAGTTTTAGAATCGACAATTTGCAAATGCCTAGGATCGGTTAAAATTGTTTTCTTTAAAAGAATAGAACATGCTACAACTGGGCCTGATAAACAACCCCTTCCAACCTCATCAATTCCGATTGTAAACTTTGATATCTCATCTATTAATTCGTTCATTATTTTTCTTGAAGTCTATCAAGTAACTCCACTAAATTACAAGGTTTGAATCTACTGTCTAATTGAAACTTCAAAATATAGTCCCATGCATCATTACAGGCTGATGGAGAGCCTGGTATAGCAAAAATAAACTTTCTGCTCTTAATTCCGGCTAATGCTCTGGATTGGAGCGAGGAAGTTCCTATTTTTTTATAACTTAACATTCTAAATAACTCACCAAAACCCTCTATTTCCTTTGAAATAATTTTTTTTACAGCTTCAGGTGTTGAGTCTCGACCAGTTAATCCAGTTCCACCTGTTGTTATTATTACATCAATTTTTTTATCTTTTACAGATTGATCAAGATATTCAATAATTTTTTTTTCATCATCTTTTATGAAAATTTTAGAATGAATCTTATGACCAGAATTAATTATTTTTTTTTCTAGTATTATTCCAGATTTGTCAGTTTTTTCATTTCTTGAATCTGATACGACTGCTATTGAAATATTAAGAGGTATAAATTTTTTATTATTATCTAACTTATTCATTTCCTTTATTATTTATAATTTTAGATATGTAAAGTAAATCAAACCAAGTTTTTTTTTTTTCTAATGAGTTTTGAATTAAAAATTTAGGATGAAATATTGGGAAGATTTGAACTTTTTCAAAAAATTTAGATGCATAGTAACTACCTCTTAATTGGGTTATATTTTTTTCTGTTTTTAGTATTGACTTAGAAGTAATTCCTCCAAGAAGAATTAGATATTTAGGATTGATAATTTTAATATGTTTTTCGGTGTATGGCAAACATAAATTAACTTCATCCTGGTTTGCAATTCTATTTCCAGGAGGTCTCCAAAATACTAAATTTGATAAATAGGTATTTTTATTTGTAAGACCGATTGATCCTAAAATTTTTTCGAGTAGATTTCCAATTTCACCCTGAAAAGGTTGTCCTTCTCTATCATCTTCTGAATCTGGAGCATCCCCAAGGACCATTACATCTGCATTAACATTGCCCGAGCCAAACACTAAATTTGTAGCTGTATCTTTCAATCCAATATCTAAATTTAATATCTCAGCTTCAAGATTTTTTAAAAGTTTTTCTTTATTCTTTGAAGTTGATAATATTTTGCCTTTTTTAAAATTTGTATTAATTTTTAGTTTACCAGATGTTTTTTTTGAAAATACCTCATTTAGTCCTAATTCATTATAAAATTGCATAAAAGACTTTGTGTTTTTAATATTCATCTCATATATATATATATATTTTGTGGTTAAAAGTAATGCAATAAATTTGGAAAAGGTTTTATGACAAGAGATATAATGGAATACGATGTTGTGATTGTAGGTGCAGGGCCGTCCGGTCTATCAGCTGCTATACGCTTTAAACAGCTTTGTATTAAAAATAATAAAAATTATTCCGTATGCGTAGTTGAAAAGGGCTCAGAAGTTGGTTCTCACATACTTTCTGGTGCGGTTCTTGAACCCAGAGCTTTAGATGAGTTGTTTCCAAACTGGAAAGATTTAAAATCTCCTGTAAAAACGAAAGTCACTAGTGAGAAATTTCTATATTTAGGTGAAAATAGCTCCTTTAAATTTCCAAATTTTTTACTACCAAGCGTAATGCACAATTCTGAAAACTACATAATTTCTTTAGGAAATTTTTGTGCTTGGCTAAAAGTTAAAGCAGAAGAACTTGGCGTAGAAGTTTACCCAGGATTTGCCGCTTCAGATGTTTTATTTAATAAACACAATAATGTTTGCGGTATTGCTACTGGCGATCATGGAGTTGAAAAAGATGGTAAAGAAGGTCCGAACTTTCAAAGAGGCATTGATATTAGAGCAAAGTACACTTTTTTTGGAGAAGGATGTAGAGGACATCTAGGAAAAGAATTAATCAGAAAGTTTGGTTTAGATAAAAATAGTCAACATCAGACCTATGGAATTGGACTTAAAGAACTTTGGGAAGTTAAAGATGAAAATTCAAATCCAGGTGAGGTTATTCATTCTGTTGGATGGCCTCTCGAGCAAGATGTGTATGGAGGATCATTTTTATATCATTTGGACAGAAATCTTGTTTCCGTTGGATTTGTAATTGGATTAGACTATAGAAATCCTTACTTGTCGCCATATGACGAATTTCAAAGATTTAAAACACATAAGATAATTAGAAAGATATTTGAAGGTGGAAAAAGAATATCATATGGAGCTAGAGCATTAAATGAGGGTGGTTGGCAGTCACTTCCGAAAGTTTCATTTCCCGGGGGTGTGCTCTTAGGGTGCGATGCAGGCACCCTCAACACACCTAAAATTAAAGGTTCGCACACTGCAATGAAATCTGGAATGATTGCTGCTGAAGCAGCTTTTGAGGCCTTAAGTCAGAATAGACAATATGATGAACTAGAGAATTATTCAAATAATTTATCTAATTCTTGGGTAGGTGTAGAATTAAAAAAAGCCAGAAATGTTAGACCAGCATTTAAGTGGGGGTTGAAGATTGGCATGACTTTAACTGGTATTGATCAAATTATTTTTAGAGGTAAAGCTCCGTGGACATTTAAACATCATTTAAAGGATCATGAGGGATTAATCGAAAAAACAAAAGCCAAAAAAATTGATTACCCAAAGCCTGACGGTGTGCTCACTTTTGATAAATTAACCAACGTTGCTTTTACGTCCACTTACCACGAGGAAAATCAACCATGTCATTTAAAATTGATCAACCCAAAAATACCAATCGATTACAATTTGAAACATTATGACTCACCAGAACAAAGATATTGTCCTGCTGGAGTTTATGAAATCGTACAAGAAAATAATATTTCTAGACTACAAATTAATGCTCAAAATTGCATTCATTGTAAAACTTGCGACATTAAGGATCCCAGCCAAAATATAAGATGGGTAGTTCCAGAAGGTGCGGGAGGACCAAATTATACAAACATGTAAAAAATTAAGCATTTTTTTAATGATAAGTCTCTTAACTTTTAGTCCTCTAGGTGCAAAAAATAACGAATCAACAATATCTGGCAACTATTTATCTTGGATTTTTTTTGAAAAAAATAAGAACCTAGATCAAGGATATAAGTCTCTTAAAAAAATTAAAAGTTCTATCGAAGGGAAAGAACTAATACAAAAAGCATTGTATTATTCATTACTTATAAATAATTGGGAAATGTCTCTGGAATTTTCTAAAAAGTTATTGAAATTGGATCCTAGTAACTTTTTTTCTAATATTATCCTTTCTTCAGATTTCTTTATTAAAAAAGATTTTGAGAGTGCCAAAAAACATTTAGCCTCGATTACAAAATCTGAAGTAGATTCTGTATTCTTAAATTTAATAGAAAATTGGATATCTTTTTCAGCGGAACCTGATTTTAAAAATCATATGAATAAAAATGGTCTAGAAACTTGTTCTCCACTAGAATGTCTTCATACAGGAATAATGTACAATATTTTAGGGGATAAGAAAAAGAGCAACGAATTTTTTGGATTAATTAAAGATAAGTTTTCAGATACCTCAAGATTTTCTGAATTACTAATGATTAAGTATTTAGAGAATAACAATACTATCTTGCTGGAGAACTTAATAAAGAATATAAATGATGAGGGTATAAAATTAAATTTAAAAAAGTTCAAATTAGATACTTTTGACTTAAATAAAATATCTAAGTCAGATGAAGCACTTGCAGAGGTTTATTTTAATATTTCGGGTTGGTTTTTTGATCAAAAATTATATAAGTTTGCAATTTATTTTTCAAATATTGGCCTAAAAATAAGGCCGGATTTTTATGCACTTAAACTATTGTCCGCAAACTTATATGACAAGATTGGTCATCAAGAAAGAAGTCTTGAAATTATTAATTCAATAATAAAGGATAATATCTATGATGTGAAGTTTGATAAGCTTGAATTGAAGATTTTAAGCTATCTTGAAAAAACAGATAAGTTAAATGATTTACTTAAAAGCCTAATTTTAAAGTATCCAGAAGAAAAGGAATTCTTACTTTATTATGCGCATACTTTAAGGAGTCAATCACTGTTCAAAGACGCTATAAAATTCTATAATACCATAATTGATGATATTTCTGATGTGAAGCCTAAACACTGGAATATTTTTTATTCTCGAGGGATCTCTTACGAGAGGATGAAAAAATGGAATTTAGCAGAGAAAGACTTTGTAAGAGCATTAGAACTTAATCCTGAAGCAGCATACGTTTTAAATTATTTAGCTTACAGTTGGTTAGAAAGAGGTGTTAGAATAAATGAAGCGTTTGATTTATTATCACTTGCTGTTGAAATTGAACCAAATGACGCATATATTCTTGATTCGTTAGGTTGGGCATACTTCCATTTAGGTGATTATAAGAATTCTATTGACGTACTTGAACATGCTCTCAGAATAATGCCCTCAGATCCTACCTTAAATAACCACCTCGGTGATGTGTACTGGAAATCAGGGAGATTTGATGAAGCCGTTTCTCAATGGAAGAAAGTATTGATATTTGATCCTAATTTTGAACATAAAAACAAGGTTTTAAAAAAAATAAAATTCGGTATTTAAATGAAAGAAAATAAGAACTTATTTTTTTCTCCAGCAAAAATTAATCTTTTTTTAGAAGTTCTTTCAAAAAGAAACGATAGCTATCATAATTTGAATAGTCTTATGTGTTTCTGCAACATAGGTGATTATTTAGAAATAAAAGAATGTAGAGAATTTTTTTTTGAAATTGATGGACCATTTAAAGGATCTTTAAATGAAAAAGATAATAATTTAGTAAAAAAAGCCATTGAAAAACTTGAAGACTTAACAAAAAAAAGATTCAAGGTAAAAATTAAATTAGTTAAAAATCTTCCAATTAGTTCTGGTTTAGGGGGTGGTTCTTCTAATGCTGCAACAGTACTAAAATTTTTAATCAAAAGATTTAATTTTAAAATTGAAAAAAAAATTTTAGACGAATTTTTATTAGAATTAGGTTCTGATGTTCCATTTTGTTTTAACAACAGAAGTGCAATTATTCAAGGCATAGGAAATATTATTAGACCAATTTCTAATATACCAGAATATCCAATACTTATCGTAAACCCTTTAAAACAAGTATCTACAAAAGAGATTTTTGAAAATGTAAAAATTTTTAATAATTCAAAAACTGTCATGCCTGAAAACTTCACCAATGATGCTTTCTTAGGTTTACTTAAAAATTCCTCGAATGATCTTGAAAAAATAGCAATTAAACTTCACCCAGAAATTTATGAGATATTAAAAATTTTTAAAAATAAAACGGACAGTTTTTTTTTCAAGAATGTCTGGCTCTGGAGCTTCGTGTTTTGGACTCTTTGAAAATTGTCAAAAATTGAAGGAAGCAGAAAAAATTTTTTCTAATATAAATAGATTTTGGTGGATTAGTTCAGGAAATTTATTAAATCAGATTTAACCTGTTTACTTAAAAAAACTATTATGTTTAAGTAATAATTGATTTTTGGGGTGTGGCCAAGCGGTAAGGCACCGGTTTTTGGTATCGGCATTCGCAGGTTCGAATCCTGCCACCCCAGCCAAAAATTTTATTTAAATAAATAAATTAGGTATTCAAATTCATAATTTATTTTTAATATACCTATATAACTAATATAATAGTATGAGATTCGAAACCTTTCTAACTCTAAAAGATTGTTCTTTTAAATACACCAAGTCTCCAATTCTTAAAGAAATCTCATTTTCGATACATAATCAAGAAAAAATTGCTTTGATAGGAAAAAATGGAGTTGGTAAGACTACTTTAATGAGAATTTTAAATAAAGAGAAAGAACCAGAAAGTGGTGAAATATGGTTCAATCCAAATTTAAAAATTAGTTATTTAAAACAAAAGAATAACATAATTTCTAAGTCTACGGTAAGTGATTACTTGAAAAATTATTTTAAAGAGAATGATTATGAATTTAATACGTTTAGAATCGAAAATTATTGTAAAAAATTAAAAATCAATCACAATAATCTGATTTCAGAGCTTTCTGGGGGGCTCATTAGAAAAATAGGACTACTCAAGATTTTAGTTGATGATGGAAATTTCTTATTACTAGACGAACCAACGAATCATTTAGATATTGAATCCATTAGATGGCTTGAAAACTTTCTGAATAATGAATTTAAGGGTTCATTTTTAGTTGTAAGCCATGACAGAAAATTTTTAAAAAATGTTACAAATAAAGTCTTTTGGATGGATAGGGGGAAAATAAAGGTTTCACCAAAAGGTTTTTCGAATTTTGAAGATTGGTCTCAATCTCTTATTGAACAAGAATCAAGAGAGCTAAAAAATAAAAGAAATTTTTTGAAGCAAGAATTGGATTGGTTATCAAAGGGAATTAAAGCTAGAAGAAAAAGAAATGAAAGAAGATTAAAAAACGTTAAATCCCTAGAGAAAGATTTTAAAAAAGAACAATCAGATTTTTTAAAAGCAATTTCAAACGTTAAATTTAATATTACAGATGGTGAAGAATTAGGACCAAATGTTGTCGTTCAACTCTTTAATATATCGAAATCGTATAATGTAGGTCAAAAGAACTTTAAAATGATAGAAAACTTTAATTATAAATTTGTTAGAGGAGAAAGAATTGGAATTATTGGAAAAAATGGGGTTGGCAAATCTACTTTTTTAAATATTATACTAAAAAAAATTTCTCCCGATACAGGAAGTGTTAAATTTAGAAGTTCCATAAGTTATTCTTATTTTGATCAAAATAGTGAACAAATTATTCAAGAGAAAACAATAAAAGAAAATTTAATACCTAACGGCGGGGATTACATAGAGATAAATGGCAAAAAAATCCATATTTGTGGTTATTTAAAAAACTTTTTATTTAAACCTAATGAAGTAAATGATAAGATCAATTCCCTTTCAGGAGGACAAAAGAATAGAATTTTATTAGCTAAAGTTTTGGCTTCACCTAAAAATTTATTAATTTTAGACGAACCCACAAATGACCTTGATTTAGAAACGCTAGATATGCTTATTAAATTTTTAGAAAATTACAAAGGGACAATTTTGATAGCATCACATGATAGAGATTTTTTAGACAAGTGTTGTAAAAAAATTTTTTTTTTCCATGGTAATGGAATAATTGAAATATCAAATCAGAGTTGTTCTGATGTATTAGAAAAGTTTTACTCTGAAAAAGAGAAATTAACAAATCTAGACCCAAAAATAACAAAGAGTATTCCTTCAAAAAAAACTAATAACACCGAAAAGGAAATTAAAAAGATTTTAAAAAAAATTGAAAAATTAGAGGAAAATATTCTTAGATGCACAGAAATACTTGAAAACTCAAGTTTATATATTGAGGACAAGCAAACATTTATTTCAACTAGTGAAAAACTAAAAAATTTTCAATATGAACTAAATCTACTAGAACAGGAATGGAGAAATTTAGAGGAAGAAAACATTAAAGATACTGAGTAAGATTATGAAAAAAAAAATTGCAGTATTAGTAGATTTAGAGTTATCTAATAGGGCAGGTGGCCACGTAAAATATTGGCAAAGAATATCAGAAATTATTTTAAAAGAAAAAATAGATTTTGAACTGACTATTTTTTTTCTTGGCAAATCAAGTCAAAAAAGAAAATTATCAAGTCATCTTTTTTATATGATTAAAAAGCCAATTTTTTCTTCAAAAAATTTAAGATTTCTTGGTATTGATGCCGATCAAACTGATCTTTTTCCTATAAATCCATTTCTTTTATTTGAATTAAAAAAATATGATTTAATTCATACAACTGATCAGTTTTTTTCGATGGCAAGTACAGCATTGCTTGCCTCTAGACTCTGGAAAATACCTATAACAACATCAATTCATACAGATACGCCTCCTTACACAAAATACTATATAACTAATATTTTGAATAATTTTTTGTTTAAATTTTTGGGCCTAAATAATTTCTTGATAAAAAAAGTGATGATTCCAAATCTTTTTGAGAAAAGAATGTTGAAGAAATTATACAGGTACATAGAAAAGGTAAATCATGCCATGGTTGCTGATCAAATATATAGCCCGAGTAAACTGATTAATTGTACAAAAAATTCTAATATTACAAAATTAAATAGAGGAGTAGTAAAAAGTATTTTTTATAGAAAAAAAATAAGCACATCAAAAATTAAAGAAAAATATTGTATTCCTAAAAAAGATAGAATTCTCTTTTTCTCGGGAAGAGTTCATAAGCTAAAAGGAGCCATTTTGCTTGCAGAGGTTCATAATAAGCTTGTGTCGAAAGGTTTTAGTGTGTCAACAATAATGGCTGGTGAAGATATTCACGGTGACCACTGTAAGATTATTGCTCCTGAAAAATTACACGTACTTGGGTACTTACCTCAAAATGAGATTGCTAACTTATATACAGTTTGTGATTTATTTGTATTTCCATCACAGTATGAAATTGGTCCAAACGTTGTTTTGGAAGCAAAAGCATGTGGAGCCGTATGTTTAGTAAGTCCCAATGGAGGGGGAAAAAGAATTAACAAAAATGGTTGGGATGGGATTATTATAGATGAGTTTACTGCAGAAAAATGGACAAAAAAAATAGAATATTTGTTTAACAAGGGACAGGATATAAAAGAAATAAAAAAAAATTTATCTAATTTATACATCAAAAATTGGAGTGAGGTTTTTTTTAATGATATCTACATACACTGGAAAAAAAAATTGAGTAGATAATGACCAAAAATGTACTAATTTTAGCCGCCCATCCGGATGATGAAGTTGTTGGTTTATCAACAAAAATAAGAGAGCTGATTCGAGAAGGTAATTTTGTTTATATTTTCTTTCTCACAAATGGTGTAATTAGTAAAAACTCAAGATGGTTTTGGGAAAAAAAAAATTACAAGTTTTTATTAAATAAGAGAATTAAAGAATTAAAAGAATCAATGAAGTTTTTTAAAGTTAAAAAATACAAAGTTCAACAAATTAATTCTAGGATGGTTAAAGATAACTTGCTTAAAACGTTTAATTCTATAAAAAATATTATCAAAAAATATAAAATTAAGATTGTTTTTACGCCTGCTTACGAAGGAGGACATCAGGACCATGACCTTGCAAATTTTCTAGCTTCAAAATTTAAAAATTACGTAAAGGTACTTGAGTACTCAGAATATAATTATTTTAATCAGAAAATTTCATCAAATACTTTTTTTAAAATTAATGGTAATGAAATCATTTATAATCTGAGTGAGAAAGACAAAAAATTAAAAAAAATGCTACTTAACATTTATGTTTCTGAGCAAAAAAATTTATCTTACTTGACGATTGAAAAAGAGTGTTTTCGTCCAATTAGTAATTATAATTATTTGTTGCCAGCTCATTCTGGAACTATGTTTTATAAAAGATTTTCATTTTTTAACTGGCATCCAAGAGTTGATGCAACTAGTTTTTCAGAGATCCGTGGTAAGATAATAAAATTTAACAAATTAATTTAAAACATATGAGAATCAAAAATTTTTTTATTATCTTATTAGGAGGAATATCAATTTTTTGGATCTATAACTTTTTCGCTGGACCAGAATCAATTAACTATATTGTTGCACACAAAGAAAAATTACTGTTATTAGTTTTGGCTCATATTCCAACATTATTTTTGGATACTCTTGCTTGGAAGATTCTTATGAGAAAAAATTATTTAGGTTTATTGTGGTGTTTTTTAATTACTTGGATTTCACAAACAGCTGGAAAGATTACACCAACCGGCGCCATAACAGGAGAATTTGTTAGAATATATCTGAGTATAAAAAAAGGTATGACAACCTCGGAGGCATCATCAACCGTAATAGGAGATTTAGCCTTGGCTGCTTTCTCTTTATTAATCATGGCGTTATTGAGTTTTTTATTCTTATTTTATCATGCTGAAAATCTTAATGTTTTTCAAGAAAAGGTGCGATATTTAACTTTTTCAATTTTAATTTTAATATTTGCTACAGTTGGTTTTTGTATATCAATCAGAAAAAGATTTATGAAATTTTTTTTAAGAAAGTTTCCAAGAATACTTAAATTAAATAAAGAGATTATAAATAATTTAATAAAATTTGATTTTGAATTGTTTAGATTAAGCTTTAGATTAAAAATTGTGTTTCTTGCCCTTTTTTATAGAACACTTGGCTGGATAGGCGGAGCATTTGAGATATATGTTTTTTTTCTGATAATTGGTGTAAGTGTAGATTTTATTGATGTGATAATAATTGAATCTGTTACTGGTATTATTAGAGCGATTGTATTTTTTATACCTGCAGGTTTAGGAGTCCAAGAAATAAGTTTTGTTGTAGTTGGAAATTTTCTTGGATTGGCTAGCCCTGTTTCATTTTCTGCTGCGATTGGTCGAAGAATAAGAGAAATTTTGGTTGGAGTTCCTGCTTTGATAACATGGTATAAATTATTCAGTAATAAAAAGAGGATCAATTAATTCTATGTTTCCGTGAAAATTAGCATATTTTTTTAATAAGCTGTTAATTTCATCAAAATATATGTCTTTTGAAATTGTAAAGAAAAAAGAATTTGGTGACGTTCTGTTTCTAATGATAGGAAAATTAACAGAAATATTAATATTATCGGATATTTCGTTAATTTTTTCTTTTAAAAATGTTTTATGATACTTTGAATAAGATTGTGATTGAGAAAAAATTACTACTTTATTTGTAGCTAAGATTTCTGACAATTCATCAAATAAAACATATTTCAATGATTGCATTGATTTTTTTTTTACACTTTTAGGTATCAATCCATTGTCTGGGTCAAGAAAAATTATATCGCAGTTTTTTAACTTAATCATAGAGTTTTTAAACCAAATCTTTCTATCATTGAGTCTTATTTCATCATGATAAAAATTAATATATTTTTTTAAATGAGAATATTTTATAAAACTTTTGAATTTTCTATTTTTTTTTGAAACTAATTCTGTGAATTCTTTAATCATTAACTGATCTAATTTTCTATATCTATCATTATTCAAGTATTTTCTTTTTTCACCATCATTCTTGGATACTTCATTTTTCCCAAGGATTTTTGGGTTAACATTATAAAAATTTAAACCCAGATTTAAAGAGGAGGTATACTTTATAAATTTTAAAAATAAAAATTTATGAAAATCGTGTATATCTCCAAGATATCTTTCTTGCATGTTACTGATTACTTATTAGGCAAAAATTAAAAAAATTTATTTAACTGCTTAAAATTTGTTCAATACTTCTTAGTATATTAAATTTTTGAAAAAAAAATACATTATAAATCAGTTGTTTGCAAGATAAAATTTATATTGGCATATTTCCTGCATGAATAAAAGCTCAACCAAATTGGAAGGAAATTTTTATGAAATTTAACGTATTAAACAATTTATTTCGATTTAAATCAATTTTATTATATTGCTTGCTTTTAGGTTTAGCATTTTCATTTGATTTAAATGCGCAGGAGGTCGCCGAGGAATCAGCAATGCCTGCAGTAAGCTCAGAAGTAGCTTACATATTTAACACTTTTTTGTTTTTGGTTTGTGGTTTTCTTGTAATGTTTATGGCCGCGGGCTTTTGCATGCTTGAAGCAGGTCAAGTTAGAAGCAAAAATACAGCCGTTATCTGCTTGAAAAATATAGGACTTTTTTCAATCGCAGGTATTATGTATTTTTTAGTTGGATACAATTTAATGTATAGTGGAGTTGATGGAGGCTACATTGGTTCATTCTCAATGTTTGCACGTGATTCATCTCCGGACTTAGAAACTGGCTATGCTTCAGCCTCTGATTGGTATTTTCAGATGGTTTTTGTTGCAACCGCTGCCTCCATTGTTTCTGGAGCATTGGCTGAAAGAATATTAATATGGCCATTTTTCCTATTTGTTGCCATACTTACTGGCATAATATATCCAATTGCTGGTTCTTGGCAATGGGGTGGAGGATGGCTATCTGAAGCAGGTTTTTCAGATTTTGCAGGCTCAACTCTTGTTCATTCAGTTGGTGGATGGGCTGCTCTAACAGGGGCATTGTTACTTGGACCAAGAGATGGAAAATACAATAGCGACGGCTCTGCTAATACTTTAGCGGGTTGTTCTATACCCTTGACTACATTGGGTGTGTTTATTCTTTGGCTAGGTTGGTTTGGATTCAATGGCGGTTCTCAATTGGCTTTAGGATCTGGCGCTGATGCAACGGCGATAGCAGATATTTTTGTAAACACCAACCTTGCAGCTGCTGGTGGTGTTGTTGCTTGCATGATTGTTAGTAAGTTGACCAACAGTCATACAAACATAGCAGGTACTCTGAATGGTGCGATTGCAGGTTTAGTTGCAATCACAGCAGAACCACTTACACCATCAATGGGTGAAGCAATAATCATAGGTGCAATCGGAGGTATAATCTGTATGTATGGTATGAAACTTTTAGATTCTTTAAAAATTGACGACGTTGTAGGTGCTATTCCGGCTCACTTGTTTGCTGGAATTTTTGGAACTTTAGTTGTTCCTGTTACAAACCCTGATACCTCTTTCGGAACTCAGTTTTTAGGTGTGATATCTTATGCTGCTTTCACAGTCATTGTGACCGCTATTGTCTGGTTCGCAATTAAAGCTGTGCTCGGTATTAGAGCATCTAAGGAAGATGAAGAGTATGGTTTGGATATGAGTGAATTAGGTTCAATTTCACATCCTGACTTTACAGAATCCAAAAAATAGAAAATATCCTTTCGAATTTTGGAATAATAAACCTGGCTTATTTTAATAAGCCAGGTTTTACTTTTTTTTCTCCCTCTTCCAACATAAAATAATCGTAAAAAATATAATAAAAACTAAAAATGAAGTATTGAAAACCTGATGATTATTATAGCTCTTTGTGATGAAATTATCGTTCCTTTTTATATAAATATTTCTACTGTCTTTACTTTTTTCTTCAATAAGATTTTCTTCTTTGACTTTAAAATATTGAAGTTCCTCTGATAAAATCACCTTTGAGAAATTTTTAGATATATTGTTTTTATTTATAATTTCTGCAGTAACATTAAGATTTTTGAGTTCAAGATTCTCAAACTCTTGTGTTTTTATTGATTTTTCTATGTTACCATCATTAATTAAATATTCTCCAGCTTCAACATAATTATATTCTGCTAGGTATTTTAAGTTTGAAATCTTTTTAAGCCTCAATTCTTTTTTTGAATTGTTTGGCTCTTTTATGGTGACAAAAATTTCATCTTTATTTGGCACTGTAATGAATCTTTTTTCAATTGATATTTTGTTATTCTTTGCGCTTAAAAGTAATTTATTTTCTTCCAGTAATGGTTCTTTCATCAACCAATGAGCTAAATTTTTTATTAGTTTGTTGTAAGGACCACCTTTGTCTTTTTCAAAAGCTTTAGACCATAGCCAAATTTGATGACTATAAATTTGCGCTACTCTTCCTTTCATTTGTCTTTTTACAGTTAAAAGCGGAAAATCTGCAACTCCATTAAGAAGTGTTATGGAGTTGCTATCTAAATTTTCAATTTTATTCATTTCAAACCATGAACCATAGTTGCTGTAATCATCAAATATATTTTGTGTTATAGGATGTTTTTTCCCAATTTCAGTTAATTTTGGCTTAAATTCCTTTCTTATTACTTTACCAGAAGGTACTCCAGGAAGAATACTTCCAATTTCGGTTCTAAATAAGCTATATTTTGAATTATAGGCTGGTCCAGCAATTTCTAAAAGCGCTCCACCATTATTTACAAATCTTTTTAAATTCTGCAGATACAAAGGAGATAATACATTTCTTCCCTTAAAATTATCAAAAATAATTAATTCAAATTTACTTAATTTATTTTCAAATAACTCTTTTATAGGGAAAGGGATGAGAGATAATTCATTAAATGGTGTATTATCATTTTTCTCTGGCGGTCTTAAAACTGTCATATGTATTAGTTCAACAGACGGGTCTGATTTTAAGAAATTTCTCCAAACACGCGTTCCCATATAAGGATTTCCAGAAATGAGCAAAACTCTTAATTTTTTTCTTATACCGTCGATTTTTATAATTTCAGAGTTGTTTAGTATTGAAATTTCATTTTCTTTTTTTTCTACAGATAACTTAAAAAAATTTTGACCTATCTTTGGCAAATCAAACTCAATATCATTTACAATACCAACCTTAATTTTTTTTTTAATTTCTGGCATAAAGCTATTTTGCACAGTTAGCTCGACTAAATCTTGATTATGCAAAAAATCCTCTACCTTAAACTTTATTTTTGTTCTTTCATCTAAATAGTTAAAATTTGGTTTTGATACTAATGTAAGTTTGATATCATTTAATTTCTTATCACCAGCCAATATATAATAAATAGGAATTTCTATTTTCTCCAAGGCTGAGTGAACTGTAAGATCATGAATTTGTCCATCTGTTATCATGAAGATTGTAGAAATCTTTTTCGATGGATACTTGTTTATATGATTTTTTAAAATACTTATTAGTTTTGAAGAATTTAAATCTTCTACATTTCTAATTATTTTTTCTTCTTCACTTTGCTCTGAATTGATTTCTTTTATACTACCAAAACTTGTTCTAATGGATTGATCATCAACAGATATTTTTAAAATGTCAATACCTTCTAGTTTGCCAATTTTTGATAATAGTTTGTTATAAACTTCGTCTACATCTTTAATTCTATTAGTTATTTTTTGACTAGCAGTTTTGTCTATTAGAATTGTAATTATGTCCTTTTCTAGCTCTCTGTTTTCAATCTTTATAATAGGTTGAATCACCAAAACTAATAATAAAGTTAAGAGAAAAAATCTTAAAAATGAACCATCAATTTTTTTTACTATCGCATGAATAGTAGAAAAAATAAATACAAGTATAAGAATGATTATTAGGTATATTGGTATTATAGGTTCAAAATATATATTCGAAAAAATATTTTCTGTCATTAATCTTCTATTCTTTTTAAAATTTCTGGTACGTGTACTTGGTCGGTCTTATAGTTTCCAGTCAGGCTATGAATGAGAAGATTTAAACCAAATCTAAATGATAGTGTTCTTTGATTTTCAATATTATCAAGAAGAGGGAATAGAAAGTCCTTATCCTTATTCAAGGCCCATGAATCAGTCCAATGATTATTACTAAGAACTATGGAAGCCCCTTTGTCACTCTTTTGGGACTCATTTGAAGTAACAAATACTTTATTATTTCTCCTCCCCGGAAAAGAATTTAGCAGATAAAAGCTTTTTGAAATAGCGTGAGAGTTATTGAGCACTTTAAACTTTGAAAAAAAATTAAGAGGGAATATATTTCTAAATATTTTTAAGCAATCATCGGGTAAGATATTATTTAATTGTGTCTTGCAGTCTATAATTAATAAACCACCATTTTTTGTGTAATTATTAATTTTTTTTATTTCATTCTCATCAAGATTAGTATTTTCATCAATAATACTCCAATAAATCAAAGGATAATAATATAATTCATCGGTATAAAAATCTATAGGTTCAGGAAGTTCCATTATTGCTGCTGTTTTTTGAGTTATAAAATTTGATAGAGAAATTAATCCATTTTCATTAATTTCATTAATATTTTTATTTTTTGTTATTACATATCCTATCTTATTACTTGAAACTAGACTAAAAATTGATTTTTCAGTTGCAATTAAATTTGTTGGAATTAACAAAAAAACAAATAAAAATTTAAAATTTTTTTTAATATTAAAATTAATAGCCTGTTTACTTATCATAATAAAAAGATTTTCTAATATAAATAATATAAACACTATTGAGATTAAAATATTTTGTAAGTCTGAGCCTTTATGATTAAGTGTATTTATTGAAAATATTTTTTCTTCAAATTCGAACTTTTTAAAATTATAATCAAGGCTATCACTTAAATTTAATGCATAAATTCCATTTGAATCTTTATACAAACCTGGTGGTTTATCGTATTTTACTTTCACCTGTTTTTGAACTAAATTTTTAATTATATTTAAACTTTCCGGATAGGGTTTTTCTAATTCTCCAAATCCATTTATGGATAAGTACGGTTTCAATATTCTTTCATTTTCTTCTTTGAAACCCTTAATTGAGTTAATAATTCTCTCGTTTAAATCAACGAAAAGATAGGAAAAACATAAGTTTGACCAATCAAGATTACATGGCACATGAAAAAGAATCATTTTTCCTTTTCCGAAATTCATTGCAGAAATTAAAGACGCTCCGTTTTCCAAATTTGCAAGAGTTTCTATGTTCTCAGACTTTTTTACATTGCTTTGAATATATTTTTTTATTTTAATCTCATTAGGAATTACAAGACCGAAGAAGGGACTTCTATTATCAAATTCTCGAATTTTTAAAAAATTTTTTAGACTTAGGTTTTTACCGAGATTAGAACTCTCTTTTAAAAGAGAGAAAGTAAAGTCAAAAAAGTTCTCATTACCCAAATTAAGTTCTCTAATTAATTTTTTGCCACTTAATTTAATCAGAGTTCCTCCATTTTTTAACCAAGTTAATAACTTTTTTTCTAAACTTTTTTCTATTAGATAAGAATCATCGATGTAAATGATTTTCAGATTTTGAGCTAAAAGATTCTCCAAATTATCTTCAACGATTTTATAGTTTTTTTCTAAGGCTTTTTTTACGTAATAATTACCTTTATCTAATTCTTGAATGTTCTTATTGGAATTTAGAGTGCTTAAACCAACTAGTTTATTTTTTTTCCATTTATTTAAATATACAACAGTAGATGGCGTTCTTATTGAATTTACTTGAAAAAAGTCTACCTTGTTTTTAAGATATACAGGTAAAACAAGATTTACATTTGTTTTAAAAAACTCACCATCCTTTTCAAATTTTTCATTATATTTAAACCTAAATAGCAATCTTCTATTTTTATCATATGCATCAATAAAACCATTTGAAATACCCTCATCTAAGTGTGTAATTTCAAATTCATAAGTTTCATTAGATTGTGTATTTAATTTTAAGATTGGTGGAAGATTTTCATTTAAACTTGAAACAATAAATAAATTATCTTGCTTCAAAAATTCATATAATTTTTTCTTTTCTATGTTAATAATACTTTCTGTAAACCAAAATACTGAATCAAAATTTTTTTCTTTGTTTTTTAAGTTTTTCTTAACAAGCTCGTAGTTTGGTTCCCATGGAAATGGTTTCAGTTTATGCAAGAATTCTTTTGCCTCTTCATAATTATTAGTGGTTACATTTAAAATATCATTTTTTGAATGTTGTGTTGTAGACATGATTGTAAAATTAAAATTTGAAAATTTATAAGATTTTAATAACTCTTTAATCTTACTTTTTCTATCATTCCAATTTGCACTAGAGGTCCAACTGTTATCAATTATTACAAGCTGTTCAAACTTAGAGTGATTAATTTTCCCAAATTTTGGTTTGCTTAGAACTAAAACTAATATTATAAAAATTAAAATTCTTAATAAAAGAATAAAAAATGAGTTCTTTTCAGGAGTATTGTCAATGGACTTATGATTAGAAACTAAAATTATAGCTGGAAACTTTACTAAACTTGGAAGAAGAGGGGAGGATCTTAAATATTTCCAAAAAAAAGGGAAAGTTAGTAGAAGTATTAAAAAATAAGGGTTTTGAAATACGATATTACCAATATTAAGCATTACTTTTTTATTTATTATAAAGTTGATATATTATTTTTTCATAATTAGAGTTAGTTATATTAGTAAATAATCTCCATCCTATTCTTTTAAAAACTTCATTAAGATTTTTTTGGTGTTTATTAAATTCCGCTTTGTAAACCTCTTTTACATTTTCTGTTTTATTAAAAAGTTTATGGAGGCCGCTCACAGGATCGAAAAAGCGTTTTCTTCCTTTAAATGGAAAACTAAGTTCATAAGGATGTAATATCTGTATTATGATTCCATGACAAAAATTTTGAGACATATTAGATATTTTTTTTTTATATGTTTCTGGCTTTTCTAGTAAATCTGAAAATATTATTACTATGTCATTTTTTTTTATTCTAGGATCATTTAAAGTATAGCTATTTTTAATAAAACTAGTGGCTAACAATACAAAATCATTTTTATTTTTTTTTAAACCAATTTCAGAACCGATAATTCCAACTTTTTCACCTGAATTTAAAGAAAGGTCGATCAAAACTAAACCCAAAATAATTGATTTGTAATATTTGCTTTTGAATCCTTCAAAGTTTCCATATTTCATAGAAATGCTGTTATCTATCCAAAACCAAATATTTCTACTACTTTCGTGCTCTTTATTTTTAATTAAAAGTTTTTGTATCTTAGCAGACTTTTTCCAATCGATATTTTTTAATGGATCTCCGGTTAGATAATCTTTATACTCAAAAAACTCATCACCAGTACCTTTTTTCATGATCTTAACTTCACCTATGTTTAATGAATTTGAATGGGAAATGGCGAACTTAATATCTGGAAGTTTTGATGAAATAATTTTTGCTTTTTTTATTAAATCTTTCATTAGTCCAGATTTTCACATACTCTTTTAATAATATATTCAGAGGTAATCTGATCTGTTTTTGCTTCAAAATTTACAGAAATTCTGTGGCGAAGGCATGCCTTTGACATCATGATAACATCAGAAATTGATGGAGAAAGGGTCCCTTTTATAAATGAATATGATTTAGTTGAATTTAATAAAGCTATCCCTCCTCTTGGACCTGGTCCCCATTTAATAAATTTTTTGACGAAATCAAATTTTGTGGACTCCGGACGAAGATTTCTGATTAATTTGAGTATGAAATTTATAACAGATTCACCAACAGGTATGAGATCAACTAGTTTTATTATTCGTAATAAATCATCAGAATTAAAATTGTTTATCTTAGGATAAACTGATTTTGATTTTAGGAGAATTTCCTTCTCGATTTCATAATCTGGATACGAGATGTGAATATTCATTGTAAATCTGTCGAGTTGTGCCTCAGGAAGATTGTAAGTTCCCTCTTGTTCGATTGGATTTTGAGTAGCTAAAACTATAAAAGGTTTAGGTAAAAGAAGATTTTTTCCACCCACAGATACAAAACCTTCCTGCATAGCTTGTAATAAAGCTGATTGAGTTTTCGGACTGGCCCTATTTATTTCATCTATCATTAATAATTGGCAGAATATGGGTCCTTTGATAAACTTAAATTCATCATTGTTTTTCGAAGTCAAAACTTCAACACCTAGTATGTCAGAGGGCATTAAATCAGGCGTACATTGAATTCTATTGGGCTTTAGTTTAAGAATTTCTGATAAAGTCTGAAATAGAAGAGTTTTACCTAAACCCGGAACTCCAATAAGTAGAGTATTGCCTGATGACAGAATTGATGTCATCACCTCATCAACAACTGTTTTCTGTCCATAAAAAACAGATGAGATATTTTTTCGAATTTGTTCAAAAACTTTAATTGAATCTTTTATTTTTTTTTCTGTATTTGACATATAATTATTAAAAAAACTACTTATATATATACATATAGAATGTTAACAAAATTTTTTATATTATTAATACTTCTTTTTTTAGCATATTTAATATGTAGATCCTTAGAAATTAAATTATTTTTTAAAATTAGAAAATATATTAATTTAATGTTTTTAGCACTTATCCTTATTATAATAGTATTTATTATTACATTCTTTATTGTCAGTGAAGAAAACTCTGAACAATTTTATAATTCTCCAGTTTTTGATGGTAAGGAAATAAAGCCAGGATTTTTTAGTGATAAAAAAGAATCAGAACTTTGATCTTAAAGAATTAAAAGATATTGGATTCCCATATAAGGAATATCTTCAAATTAAAGACGCTATTGAACTAAAAAAAGGTAAGCTCCGTATTATTGGTGGAAATGTAAGAGATTATTTATTAAAAAAAAAAATTTCATCCAATCCTGATCTTGCAACCAACTTAAATCCTGAAGAAGTTATTTTTTGTATGAAAAAAAAGAAAATAAATTACTTAGATTCAGCTGTGCAATACGGGACTATTGTTGCAATAATCAATAATATAAAATTTGAAATAACGTCTTTGCGAAAAGACATAAGTTCTGACGGTAGATGGCCTGTTGTATCGTTCACAGATGAGTGGGTAGAAGACGCTAAAAGAAGAGACTTCACAATTAATTCTATATATCTATCGGAGCAAGGATTTTTTGATCCATTAAAAGGTATGAATGATTTGAATAAGAAAAGGGTAATCTTTATTGGAAATCCAAAAGATAGAATTATTGAAGATAACCTTAGAATACTTAGATTTCTTCGATTTAGTTGTTTATACGCAAAAGATTTTGATTCTAAAGGTTTGGAAGCTATCAATTTTTTTAGTGATAAATTAAAAACGGTTTCTTTCGAAAGGAGATTTTCAGAATTAAAAAAGTTTATATGTTTAAAAACTTTTGAGAAAGATTTCAAAAAAATAATGAATACAAGAGTTTTACAAAACTGTTTTGAAAATGAAATTTCTGAATTGGCAATAAAGTTTTTTAAAATTGAGAGAAAGTTAGGTGATATTTCTTATTTAAGAAGAGTAAAATTTTTTTTACGTTCTTCTGATAATCTAAAATTTATATTAAATAATAGTTCTTTCAAAAAAAACGAAATAAAAAGAATCTCTGAAACATTAGATATTGATTATTCCCTAGATTATGTTGAGTTATTATATAGGAATAATAAAGAAAGTTTGATAGATCAAATAATATTTGACTATGTTGATAAAAAAATAAATGAGTCTCTGGTGATAAAAATCTATGATATCTGTCATGACTGGAAAAAACCAAGATTTCCAATATCAGGAAATGATATTAAGTCTTTGGGAATATCTGATGGACTAATTATTGGAAAATTATTAAAAGAAGTAGAAAATTGGTGGGTAAAAAAAGGACTTAAACCCAATAAACAAGGATGTATCAAAAAGGCAAAGAGTCTTCTACCATGACGCCGAGGGTGGTAGAGACATAAAAATAGCATCTGGATTTCCGTTGGTCATTAACCCAAATTTTGTGCCTCTATCATAAAGTAGATTAAATTCAGCATATCTCGATCTCCTATGTGCTTGAAGCTCAAGATCAGAATTATTCCATTTTTTTTTTATTGTCATCTGAACTACTTTTTTGTAAGTGGATAAGAAAGTCAAACCAACATTTTTATTAAAGTTAAAGTCAGAATCCCAATTATTACTAGATAAATTGTCGTAAAAGATTCCTCCAAGACCCCGATGTTCGTTTCTGTGTGGTAAATAAAAGTAGTCATCACACCATTTTTTATATTTTTTGTAACACCCTAGTTTGTAATTTTCACAAACAATTCTAAATTCTTCATGAAAAATTTTTGCAAGTTTTTGTGATTCTTTTGATTCTTTGTTAACAGGTGTAATGTCTGCTCCGCCTCCGAACCACTCAAGCTGGGTGTTAATAAAACGTGTATTCATATGTACAGCTGGGATTTTTGGAGACTTTGGGTGAATAACCAGTGAAATACCAGAGGCCCAAAAAAAAGAATCTTTTTCTGTTCCAGGGATTTTTCCTTTAAATTCTTTTGATAAATTACCAAATACAGTCGAAATATTTACACCAGCTTTTTCAAATATTTTACCTCTTAAGATACTCATTTCACCGCCTCCTTGATCTTTTCCAAGTTTTGGTTCTCTTTTCCATTTTTTTCTTAAAAACTTTAATGAATTTTGACCATATTGATTTTCTATCCCCTGTATGTAAGCACAAATTTCATTTCTTAATTCTTTGTACCATTTAGTGCAAATTTCTTTTTTAAAATTTAATTTTTTCATTGTTTTAAAGTTTTTTTTTTTTATATATATCTTAAGATATTATAATTTTTACAATATTATATTAATAAAAACAGTATATAATGGACATTGATAAAAAAACAAAGAAAGAATACATAGGTAATTTGGAAAAATCCGGTGATGTAGACAGTAATAAGAGAGATTTTCTTTATTTAACTACAACCGGGTTAGCGATTGCTGGAGGTTTAGCTGCTGGATGGACTTTAATTGATACTATGAATCCGGCCAAAGATGTTTTGGCTTTGTCAACTACTGAAGTTGATTTATCGCTAATTGAAAAAGGTAAAAGCCTTACTGTGATGTGGAGAGGAAAACCAGTATTTATTAGACATAGGACGACTGATGAAATTGCACAAGCTAAATCAGTTAACCTTGACGATTTAATTCATAAAGTTGATGACGATACTAGAGTTATAAAGGATGAGTGGTTAATTGTTTTAGGAGTTTGTACTCATTTAGGTTGTGTGCCTTTAGGCCAAAAAACTGGAGATGCTAAAGGAGAATTTGGTGGATGGTTCTGCCCATGTCATGGTTCTCATTATGATACCTCTGGAAGAATTAGAAAAGGTCCAGCTCCCCTTAATCTTGATGTACCGCCGTATGAATTTGTAAGTGATGATATAATTAAAATAGGGTAAAAATGAAAACTGATAACAATAAAGACAAATCTGTAACATCGTGGATTGATAGTAGACTTCCGATTTTCACTTTCATTAATCATAATCTTAGGGATTATCCAACTCCAAGGAATCTTAGTTATTTTTGGAACTTTGGTTCTTTAGCAGGTATTACTCTTGTCATAATGATTGTAACGGGTATTTTACTGGCTATGCAATACACAGCTGATGCTGATTTAGCTTTTGACAGTGTTGAAAGAATAATGAGGGATGTAAACAATGGATGGTTGTTAAGATACATTCACATGAATGGCGCATCTATGTTTTTCATAGTAGTATTTATTCATATTTTTAGAGGCTTATATTATGGATCATTCAAAGCTCCAAGAGAAATATTGTGGATGCTTGGAGTCCTGATTCTGCTACTAATGATGGCTACAGCTTTTATGGGATACGTTTTACCGTGGGGACAAATGAGTTTTTGGGGTGCGACAGTTATAACTAATCTTTTTTCGGCATTTCCCATTGTTGGAGATTATATTGTGACATTTTTATGGGGTGGTTTTTCAGTTGATAATCCTACACTTACAAGATTTTTCGTATTGCACTATCTCATGCCTTTTATGATTGTTGGTGTCGTTGCGCTTCATTTGGTAGCTCTTCACCAATTCGGATCAAACAATCCACTTGGTATCGACGTTAAATCTGACGGTGACACTATCCCTTTCCATCCATATTATACTGTAAAAGATTATTATGGATTAGGAGTATTTTTAATACTTTTCTTTGGACTTGTTTTTTTTGCTCCTAATTTTTTAGGTCATCCCGATAATTACATACCAGCAGATCCATTAGTTACTCCCGCTCACATCGTGCCAGAATGGTATTTCTTACCTTTTTACGCCATCCTAAGAGCTGTACCAGACAAACTAATGGGTGTCTTACTTATGTTTTCATCTGTCTTGGTGCTATTTATTTTACCTTGGTTAGATACTCACAAAGTAAGAAGCGCACAATTTAGACCATATTACAAACAGTTTTTTTGGTTATTTTTCATTAATTGTATGATTCTAGGTTGGGTTGGTGCAATGCCAGCAGATGGTATTTATGTTCTTATTTCAAGAGTTTGCACTGCTTATTATTTTTTATTTTTCTTAGTTATAATGCCGCTTTTGTCAAAATTTGAAAATGCTAGGGCGCTCCCGACTAGTATCGCATCATCAATTCTTTCTGACAAATTTGACAATGAAAGTATTTCAACTGAAAACTTTGCCAAATAACTATATGTATTTTAATAAACTAAAATTTTTAATTTTTGCTATTTTTTTATTTCCAACAATTTTGAATAGTGCAGACAGTGATTATAAGCTTGTGAAAGAAAATTGGCCTTTTGATGGCTTTTTTGGAAGATTTGATTATTCTTCAATTCAAAGAGGTCTCCAGGTATATAGAGAAGTTTGCGCTGGATGCCATGGACTTAAATACGTTTCTTACAGAGATTTATCTACTATTGGTTATGATGATGAAGAAATAAAATCCATAGCCTCTGAATATGAAATAATTGATGGTCCTAATGATGAAGGTGAAATGTTCGAGAGGTTTGCTAAACCAAGTGATAAATTTGTTGGTCCTTACGAAAATGATCAAGTTGCTAGATTATCAAATAACGGAGCATATCCTCCTGATCTATCTTTAATAACAAAAGCAAGAAAAGGTGGAGCTAACTATATTTATAATCTACTAAATGGGTATAAAGAACCGCCTAAGAATTATGAAATTGGTGATGGTATGTACTATAATCTGGTATATCCAGGAAATCAAATTGCTATGCCAACACCAATTTATGATGATAGTGTTGAGTATTCTGACGGAACTGTTGCTAGTCAGGATCAAATCATAAGGGATGTTACTTCATTTTTGGTTTGGGCAGCTGAGCCCGAGTTAGAAAAGAGAAAAAGTTTAGGAATAAAAGTTTTATCATTTTTAATCTTAATTACATTAATGTTACTTGCTGTTAAAAGAAAGATATGGAAAGATATCGAATAAAGCTTTAATGTAATTATATGAACAATATTGAAATTGCTTTTATTGGAGGCAGTGGCTTATATAATATCTCTAATTTAAAAAACCAAGATTGGGTTGATATAACATCTAACTTTGGTAAACCCTCAGATAGTATTTGTGTCGGAGACTTGAATAATAGGAAAGTCGCTTTTTTACCTAGACATGGAAGGGTGCACAATATAAGTCCATCTAAAATAAATTATAGGGCGAATATAGAGTGTTTAAAAAAAATTGGCGTCAAAAACATTATTTCAATGTCAGCAGTCGGTAGTTTAAGAAATGATTTCAAACCTGGTGATTTTGTTATAGTTGACCAATTCATTGATAAAACATATTTAAGGAGTAAAACATTTTTTGAAGAAGATATTGTTGTACATATACCTTTTGCAAACCCAACTTCTGAGAATCTTAATAAAATGTTAGTAGAGGTTTTAACAAAGTTAGGCATCAATTTTCATTCTTTTGGAACGTATATCTGTATCGAAGGACCACAATTTTCTACATTAGCCGAGTCTGAATTATATAGGTCATGGGGTTGTGATGTAATTGGAATGACGAATATGCCTGAAGCAAAATTAGCAAGAGAGGCTGGAATATGTTACTCATCGTTAGCTATGGTGACTGATTATGATTGTTGGCATCCTGATCATGAAAAGGTTACAATTGAGCAAATAATTTCTACATTAAATGAAAATAGTTCAAAAGCTTTGAAAGTTGTTGATCAAATATCGAAATGTAAATTGATAAAATGTTCTGAAGAAATTAGAAATTTAACAAAAAATTCAGTAGTAACGAACCTTTCAAAAATTAAGGAAGATATTAAAGAAAAATATAAAGTAATTTTAGACTAAAAAATGAAAGTAAATGGTAAATCTTATAAGACACTTTGGATAGAAAATAATGTTGTAAAAATTATCGACCAAACAAAACTTCCATTTGAGCTTAAAATTATAGAATTAAGAGAATTAAAATCTTTTTGTGAAGCAATTTCTTTTATGAGAGTTAGAGGCGCTCCTTTAATTGGTGTTACAGCAGCTTTTGGAATGGCTATTTCTTTAAGTAAGGATCCGAGTGATATTAATATTGAAAGATCACATAAAGAACTTTTATCAACTAGACCTACCGCCATTAATTTAAAGTGGGCTATTGATATTGTAAAAGATGAATGTATTAAAATTGATTTTAAATTGAGACCAAGAAAGGCTTTAAAAATTGCAAAAAATATTCTGAAAAGTGATTTAGCATCATGTAAAGCTATCGGGAAGCATGGTAGTAAAATTATAGAAAAAATTTATCAGAAGAAGAAAAAAGTAGTTAATATTTTAACGCATTGCAATGCCGGATGGTTAGCTGCTATCGACTGGGGAACTGCTTTAGCTCCAATCTTTATGGCTAAAAAAAAAAAAATACCAATGCACATTTGGGTTGATGAAACCAGGCCAAGAAATCAAGGAGTATTAACATCATGGGAATTATATAATGAAAAAATTCCAAACACCGTAATTGTTGATAATGCCGGGGGTCATTTAATGAAAAATGGTTTAGTAGATCTTTGTATAGTTGGAAGTGATAGAACTACAATTAATGGCGATGTTTGTAATAAAATAGGTACTTACTTAAAAGCTCTTGCAGCTTTTGACAACAAAATTCCTTTTTATGTAGCTTTACCATCTTCAACAATTGATAGAAATATGAAAACAAATAAAAACAATATTCAAATTGAAGAAAGAAGTTCAACTGAGATTTCACACATAAAATCTTTAGAAAATAATGAAGTAAAAAATATAAGAATATTTCCAAAAGAAGTAAAAACCTATAATCCCGCTTTTGATGTAACACCCTCGAAAATGATAACTAGTTTGATAACAGAACATGGATTATGCATTGCTAAAAGGTCAGAAATAGTTAAAATTTTGAAGAAGCAAAAAATATGAGCAAAACAAGGTTAAAAAAATTAATTATTGAGAATACTCAAACTTTAATTGATAAGAATCTTAATATTGGTTCAGAGGGAAATATAAGTCAAAGAACGAATGATGGATTTCTCATAACCCCGTCCGGAGTAAACCCAAAAAATATCAAAATTAATCAAGTTTCTCATATTTCTCTCAATGGAGATGTCAACAACAAAGTAAAACCATCAAGCGAGTGGGGAATGCATTTAAAAATTTATAACAAATTTAATAATGTCAATAGTATTGTTCATACTCATTCAGTCTATGCATCAGTATTGTCATGTTCAAGAGAGAATATTCCGTCGTTTCATTACATGATTGCAGAATTTGGTGGAAAAAATGTTAGATGTTCAAAGTATGCTGTATTTGGTTCTGATGAAATTGGAAAGAATGTTTTAATTGCTTTAAAAAATAGAAAAGCTTGTTTAATATCAAATCATGGTCAAATAACAATAGGAAAAAGTTTTGAGGAAGCTATACAATTAGCGGAATCTCTTGAAAAAATATCTAAACAATTTTATCTTTGTAAGCTCTTGAAAAATTATAAATTGTTAACTTCTTCTGAAATGGACGAAGTAATAGATTTGTTTGACGATTATAAATCTAGACATTAAATCTAAATGTAATTATGTCGCCATCTTCAACCAAATAGTCTTTTCCTTCTTGCCTAACTCTTCCTGCTTCTTTTGCTCCTGATTCACCATTGAATTTTATAAAATCTTTATAAGATATTGTTTCAGCTCTTATAAATCCCTTTTGAAAATCTGTATGAATTTTTGCAGCCGCTTCTGGTGCACTACTTTTCTCTTTTACTGACCAAGCTCTGGACTCTTTTGGGCCTGAGGTAAAAAAAGTTATTAAATCTAGAAGCTTATATCCCTTTTTTATGAGTTTATCGAGACTGCTTTCTCTTATATTAATGGAGTTTAAATATTCTATACGTTCATCATAATTTTCAATCTGAGAAATTTGAGATTCAATTGATGCAGATACTTTAAGATAATCTATTTTTCTGTTTTTTGCATATTCAATTACAGTTTTGGAAAACTTATTCCCTGTTTCAATTGAATTTTCATCTAGATTGCATACGTAAATAAAAGGTTTAAGTGTTAAAAAACTAAATTCTTTGATTATTTTTTTTTCATCTGCATTAAACTCTATGTCTCGAAGTATTTTCCCTTGACTCAAATTTTCTTTTACTCCATTTAAAATCTCAATCTTTATCTTGTCCTCTGAATTGCCTTTACTTTTCTTTAATAAATTTTCCAAAGCGTTATTAACTTTATTTAAATCCGACAATAATAATTCAGTTTCAATTATTTCAATATCGTTTATGGGATCGATTCTGCTATTTACATGAGTAATATTTGTATCCTCAAAACATCTAACAATATGAATAATTGCATCAACATTATTAAGATTGCCTAAAAATTTATTACCTAAACCTTCACCTTTACTGGCACCCTTGACTAGTCCCGCAATATCGACAAATTCTAGTCGATTATAAATTTTTTTTTGTGATTTTGAAATTTCAGATATTCTGTCTAGTCGTTTATCTTTAACCATAACCTTTCCAATATTAGGCTCTATAGTACAGAAAGGATAATTTTTTGACTCGGCAATCTGAGTTGATGTTAAAGCATTAAATAATGTTGATTTTCCAACGTTTGGCAAACCAAGGATACCACAATTAAATCCCATTTTTTATTTCGTTATTAAATTTATTATAATTTTTAAATACAAGGTGTTCTAGATTATCTACTACATTATTAATTTTGATATCGATTATATTTTTTTCATTTTTATTGAAGTTTTTTAATACATACATTTTAGAATTTTCTAACTTTTCATTTTTTCCAATTCCCATTTTTAAACGACAAAAATTAGATCCAATCTTTTCAATTATATCTTTAATTCCATTATGTCCTCCATCCCGACCATTAAATTTCAACCTAATTTTTCCCGTTACCATATCCAGGTCGTCATGAAAAATTAACATATTTTCTTTGTTGATATTAAAATAATTTTTTATTTTTTGAACAGATATCCCAGAGTTGTTCATGTATAACATAGGTTTAAATAAAATTAATTTTTCATTAAACAAACTATTGCACGAAAAAACTCCATCAAATTTTTCTTTGTAATCTGGAAATTCATAAGTAGTCTTGATTTTATCAATTATTAAAAACCCTATATTATGGCGAGTATACTTATACTCGCTTCCAGGATTACCTAAACCAACTAATAAGCAGCTCATATTTAAGATGATTATTCTTTATTTTCATTTGAACTGTCTTTTGACTCGGCGCTTTTAGTTCCATCCTTTTCGTCAGATTTTTCATCTTGATCTGTTTCTTCAGTTGACTTTTCCTCCTCCACAACTGCTACTGTAGGTGGTGCAATTGTTGCGATTGTAAAATCTCTGTCTGAAATGACAGGACTTACACCCTCATTTAATTTTACTGAGCTAATGTGAATACTATCGCCGATTTCTAGACCATCTAAATTTACCTCTATCTCGCTTGGTATTTTATCGACTACTGATTTAACTTCAATCTCATGTCTGACAATGTTGATGACTCCACCCTGCTTTAACCCGCCACATAAATTCTCATTAATAAATCTGACTGGAACAGAAACAGTTACTTTGGTATTAGCACCTACCCTTAAAAAATCAACATGAACTATTGACTCTTTTACTGGATGCAATTGTAGATCTTTTGGAAGAACCCTGTGGCTTGTACCATTGATAGAGAGATCTATTTGGTTTGAGAAAAAACCTGGTTTTTGAATTTGCTTGCCTAATAATTTGGTATCAATAGAGACTAGAATTGGTTCTTTTTTTTCACCATAAATTATACCAGGAACTTGGTTATTTTTTCTAACCGAGCGAGAGTTACCAGTTCCTGATATTTTTCTTTCGTTTGCTTCAATTTTCAAAATTTCACTCATTCATTATCCCCTTTTAAGCAAATAAACTTGAAACTGAACGATTATCGCTTATCCTATTGATTGCCTCACCAATAAGGTAAGCGATAGATATTTGCTCAATTTTTAAAGATTTAGTTACATCTTCTGTTGCTTGAATACTATCAGTTAATATCATTTTATCAATTGGAGAATTATTTATTCTCTCAACTGCAGGTTTTGATAACACACCATGAGTTATGTAAGAAAAAATTGAATCAGCACCCTCATTTTTTAAAGCAACAGCAGCATTTGTCAATGTACCGGCGGTATCACATATATCATCTATAAGAATACACTTTTTATTAACTACATCTCCAATTATATTCATTACTTCTGAAATACCAGCTTTTTCTCTTCTTTTATCAATAATTGCCAAATCACAATCTAATTTTTTTGCAATTGCTCTAGCCCTAACGACTCCTCCAACATCTGGTGAAACGATAACTATATTATTACCATTAAACCTCTTTTTAATATCTTTTATAAATACAGGAGCTGCAAAAAGATTATCTGTTGGAATATCGAAAAAGCCTTGAATTTGTCCAGCATGCAAATCTACCATTAATGCTCTATCTGCCCCAGCTGTGCTAATAAGATTTGCAACTAATTTAGCAGATATTGGTGTTCTTGGACCAGATTTTCTATCTTGTCTTGCATACCCATAGTAAGGCATTATCGCAGATATATTTTTAGCAGATCCTCTCTTGAGAGCATCAATTGTAACTAGGAGTTCCATTACATGATCGTTGGCAGGAAAAGAAGTTGACTGTATCACAAAAACTTCCTCTCCTCTTACATTTTCTTTAATCTCAACGAATATTTCCTTATCAGGAAATTTTTTTATAGATGCATTAACAAGTGGTACTTTTAAATACTGAGCTATAGATTCAGCTAGACTTATATTACTATTTCCTGAGACTATTTTCATTATTAATCATTATATATAATGTTTATAATTTACTTTATACGAGTTTAAAAAAAAACTATTTTTTTATACTTACAATACTAATGTTCCTTCCACAATAGTTCTTACCTAATATTTTACTATACCTATAGCTAAAAAAATTATCGGAACTTCGAAATGTATCAACTTTTGAAATTAAAATTTTTTTAACGCCTAATAACTGAATTTTTTTTTTTATAAGTTGCGAAAAATCAAAGTAAGTTTTTAATTTAGTTGTTTTTATATACTCTTTGATATTTACTCCAAATTTCATTAAATGATTAATAAAATCATTTTGTACTTCGAAGGAATTCAGTCTTAGGTGAGGACCCACAATAAATATCGAGTTCTCAATAGATTCACCTTTTTTTTTTAAAAGAATAGAAGTATTTTTTAAGATATTGTTTAAAAGTCCTCGCCAACCGACATGAATAATTCCTACAAATTTTTTCCCCAAAATTATAACTGGAGCGCAGTCAGCAGTTAAAATACCCAAAACAATTCCTTTCTCCTTAGTGATCATTCCGTCAGCTGTATGAATATTTCTGTAATTTTTTTTATCTATGAGTAAAACTTTTGAGGAGTGAACCTGGTTCAGTAATACTAGTTTATTTGGATCTAACGTTAAACTCTTGCAGGCAATTGCTCTATTCTTTATGACGTTTTCATCTAATTCAAATTTTGTGAATGCACAATTAAGTGATTTTAAATCTCCGTTGCTTACTCCTCCATTTTTAGTAAAAAAACCATAGACTTTATTTTCATAATAATCGTCATTTTTGTGAGACTGAAACTTTAAATACATATCATTCATAATTTAAAATTTTTTTTATGTTTTTATTTGAGAATATTAGACATTTGAATATTTCTCCCATTTCTTTTGGGTTTATCAATCTATCGAGTTCTTTTTTAAGACTGCCATATTTATTTAGATTATTAGAATTCACAAGTATTTTAAATCTCTCCAGTATACCATTTTTAATCAAAAATTCTCTCTGAGAAATGGGGCCTATATGTTTTACTCTGAATTCTTTTGAGAGCTCAATAATAAAATTGAAGTCTAAATGATGGGTAATATCTGATTCACATGGATATTCAAAAATACTACACTTATTTTTATTATAAATACCTTGTAAAGTATTTATAAATGACTTGTTATAGGGGCCGTAGTCAAAAATCACAAATACTCCACCAAATTTTTCAAGATATTGAAAAATTTTCTTAAGATATTTTTCATATGACTTTGAGATCTCAATTACTGAATCATTTTTTAAATAATGATAATACATAGGTATCTTTTTTGAGGTCCTTTTATAATAAGAACTTAGTTTGCCATCTTTACGCATAAAAATTAGTTTTTCATGCCAATTGTTGTTTATTTTTTTAAATTGATCAATTGGTAAAGCATCAAAGAACTCGTTGCAATAGAAAAAAATTGGTGTGTTTATTTTTGAGAGGTTTATATTTTTTCTCCAAAAAATTTTATTTTTTACTATTTCATCTTTCAGCTTTTTCTTTTGTCTTAAGATTAATTTGTCGCTGATTTCAATTAAGTGAAATTTTTTTTTAAGATGTTTTTTGTAGTTTAATACTCTAATAATATCTTTAGATAAAGAACCTTGTCCAGGTCCTAATTCAAAAAAAGAAATTTCATTTTTTTCAAAAAAATTGTTAATTGAATTTAAAAAAAAAATTCCAATACATTCACCAAATAATTGGCTTATTTCCGGTGAAGTTGTGAAATCTTTACCAACTGAATTTTGAGTTCTATAATACCCTCTTTTTGGATTATAAAGACAAAAATTGATATATTCAGATAGTGAGAGAGAGCCTCTCTTTTTTAATTTAAGTTTTAAATCAAATGGTATTTTCGTCATTTTTTTAAAATGTAAATGCCTAATAATAACATCGGAACTGATAAAAGCTGTCCCATTGTTAAATTTAATGTTAAATAACCAATTTGTTGATCGGGAATCCTAATGTACTCAATCATAAAACGAAAAATACTATAAAAGATTAAAAATATTGCGCAGGAATTAAATTTATCAAAAAATTTATCTTTCAGTGATATTAACATTATTATAAAAAGTATAATTCCCTCAAAAAAAGCCTCATAAAGTTGACTCGGATGCCTCGCAATCATCTCATTGGAATCAAAAATCACTCCCCAAGGTAAGTCAGTTTTCTTACCATACAGTTCACCATTGATAAAGTTAGCTATTCTTCCTAAGAAAATTCCTATAGGTGCGCAAATTGCAATAATATTCGAGAGAACTAAGAAGTTGATTTTTTTTTTTTGAGAAAAAACAAAAGTTGCTACAATAACTCCAATCAATCCACCATGAAAAGACATTCCGCCAGTCCATATTTTTAATATTTCTATTGGATATGTATAGTAAAATTCAAGATTATAAAATAAAACATAGCCTAATCTTCCTCCCAATATTACACCTAAAACAGCATAAGTGAGAAAGTCATCAATAACACTTATTTTCAGATTTATTTTTTTTTTCTTTATAATAATTTTGGAAAGAACAATACTAAAAAAAAAACCAAAAATGTATGATAAGGAATACCAATAAATATTTACATTAAAAATTTTAAAAGCAACTGGTTCTAAGTTGTGGATATACACTATAAATATGAATCCTTCTGCATTAAAGTTTTAGTAACATAATCCTCAATGCCTTCTTCTAAAGAAAAAAATTTTTTTGTATACCCTGCATTATATATTTTCTTCATATTAGCTTGAGTAAAATATTGGTATTTTTTTCTAATTAAAAGAGGAGTATTAATATAGTTAATTTTTTTTTCTTTGTTAGAGAATTTAAATACAGAACTTGCTAATGAATTAAAACTTCTAGATTTGCCGCTTCCCACATTAAATAAACCATTTATATTTTTATTGTTAATAAACCATAAGATTATGCTTACAACGTCCTTAATATAGATAAAATCTCTAACTTGTTCACCATTATCGTATTCTTTTTTGTGAGATTTAAATAATTCAACTTCTTTGTTATTAATTATTCTATTGTATATTTTATAAATTACACTTTGCATATGTCCTTTGTGATATTCGTGTGGTCCGTATACATTAAAAAACTTCAAACCAACTAATTGAGTTGGTTTCTTTTTTTTTTTGATTTAATAATAACTTATCAATAATATGTTTTGACCATCCGTACAAATTCAGTGGTTCTAGATTAGATAAATAGCTTTCTTTTTGTGAATCCTTAAAACCATTTTTTCCATCTCCATATGTTGCTGCAGAAGAAGCATAAATTAATCGTTTGCCATTTTGAGAGCACCATTCCCAAATAAATAAAGATAAATTAATATTGTTATCTAATATAATTCTTGCATTTGACTCTGTTGTTGAACTCTTCGCTCCTAGATGGATAAAAAGAGTAATCTTCTTTTTATTTTCCTTAAGGAATTTTTCTAACTCCTCAGGAATTATTTTAATAATCTTCTTTCTCTTGCTTAGATTTTTTTGTTTTTCATTGCTATATCGATCAACTACACATACTTCTTCAAAATCTAACTCTTCAAGAGCTTTAACAACATTAGAACCAATAAAACCGCAACCGCCTGTAATGATTATCATAAGCTAAATTATTAGTTTGGAATCTTTAAAATTATATAACTTAATAAATAAGTAACAAATAAAAATAAAGATATAAATACGAGATAAATGTTATTTTGTGATGTTTTTGATTCTTTTAACATTCTATGAATATAATATACCCAAAAAACAAAAAACAGAAGATATACAATTAAGAATACAATAACTAATAAAATCATAATAAATAATTAATATTAAATAATTTCAAACATACTACATATTGACAATTTTTGTAATAAACACACTATAATTTGTTGCTTTAATTTATTTTATATAATAAAGTCATTCTATGAAATCAAATAATGAAAATACATCTACTATTTTCATTAATCCTATAGATGATATAGAAGAAATAGTTTCAGCCTATGACCTAGAGTTTTCAAGAAATCACAGAGATGAACTAGTTATTAAATTTAATGGTATGTGGAATCTATACAATGTTTCCTTTTTTTGGTTTCAGCCCAATTCTTTAATAAGAGTTTCAAATAAACTCAATCTTAAAATACCTACAAAATTGTCTAGAAAAATTAAAGATATGATTTCAACAATAAATGAAAAGTTATTAGTTGGTTACTTTATTTATTCGGCTGAATCAAAATCTATACACTACAGACATAATATTTCCTTAAAAGGAGTTTCTGGATTGACTACTGAACAAATTGAAGATTTGATTGATGTGATGGCTGATGAGTGTGACAAATATTTTCCAGCGTTTCATGTATTTTTATATAAAAAAAATGACCCAGATTTTGCGCTAAAGTTTGCTTTACTTGAAACTTTAGGTGAGGCTTGAGTGAAAAAGAAGTTATTATTACTGGGATGTGGAAATCTTGGAAGTTTGTTATTGGAGTCATGGATTAGTAGTAATATTGAACTTGAAGTTATTGAAAAAAATAAGACAAAAAGTTTAGTTTTCAAAAAATTGCATCCGGGCATTAAATTCCACAGAAAATTTCAAGATCTTAGCTCACGATATTATGACTTTACAGTATTATGTATCAAACCACCAGAATTAGATAAGGCAAACTTACTATTGAATTGTAAATTTTTTAAAACAAAAAACTTAATTTCTTTAATGGCAGGGATAAATATAAAAAAACTTGAAAAATTATTTGACAGTAACACCAATATTTTCAGAGTGATGCCAAATATTCTTGCTAGTGTTAGTCATAGTTCTACAGCATTATTTTCAAAAAAAAAAATTTCAAATGAATTAAAAGAAGATATTGAAGATTTGTTTATAAAAATTGGAAAAATTATGTGGCTTAAAAAAGAGACTGATATAAATTTTTTTACAGCACTCTACGGTGGAGGACCAGCTTATATTTTACATTTTTTTAAAAATTTGATAGAAATTTCTGAGAAAAATGGGATATCAAAAAAAGATTCATCAGAATTGGTGAAATCTATGTTGTTTGGTTCTGCAGAATACTTAAAAAAAAATAAAAAATCTTTAGACTCAATAATTTCAATCGTAACAAGTAAAGGAGGTACTACTGAAGAGGCTATCAAATTTTTAAATAAAAAAAATCAAATTTTGAATTTATTGGCTTCTGCGATAAATAAGGCAAAAAAAAAATCGCTTTCAATAAGTAAAAAATACAACTAGTTACATTAGTCTAATGGCAATTGGACTTTGAATAGAGCACCTCCCATATTTGATGTTGTTACGGTAATTTTACCATTTATTTTAGTCATGATTTCCTTAGCAATGCTCAAACCTAAACCGGAGCCAATACAGTTTAAGTTTCTAGATGAATCTAACTTGAAGAAAGGTTTAAAAATTTCTTTTCTATTTTTTTCTGGTATTCCTGGTCCGTCGTCTTCAATATTTATAAAAATTTTATTTCCAACTTTTACTACAAAAATATTTATTTTTTCTCCAAATTTGCAGGCATTATTAAGAATATTTGAGCATACTCTAAATAAATCATTCTCTCGTATTTTAATATTAATACTATGATCGCAACTAATAGTTACTTTTTTTTTTTTAAAAATAGGTTTTGAGGAATTTACCAGATTTTTGAGAAATAAAGATAAATAAATCGTTTTTAATTTATCTGATGTATTAATGTTTTTTGAATACTCTAAATACTCTTTCAATAACAATTGCATCGAATTCACATCTTGTTTTACAGACTTAATATCTCTGAGATTACTTGCTAATTCAAGCTGAAGTTTTATCCTAGTAATTAATGTTCCAAGATCATGTGAAATACCAGCAAGAAAATCTGTTCTAGTTTTTATTTGATTTTTAATTCTCTTTTTCATCCTTATAAAAGCATTGCCTGCCATTCTAATTTCAACAGCACCTGACGGCTTGAAACCTTTGATATCATTGTCAAAGCTAAATTTTTCAGAAAACTTTGCTAACCTAGTGATAGCTCTTACTTGTATCCTCAAAAATAAAAATGCTAATAAAGATAAAAAAACTGATGAAGAAATTATCCACATAAAAAGTATTAAAGGTGTTTCACTTACTAAGTATTTTTTCGGTAAAATAATTTTAAGCTTTTCATTTGGAAGATAGACATAGAATTCAATGAAATTTTGAGCGAATTTTATTTCAAAATTCCAATTTATTCTACTTTCGAAAGTATTCAAAATATTTTTTTCAACTAAATTGTATTTTTTTTGAGTATTAAATACTTCATTTTGATCTATTACAGTAACATTTAAGTTTAAGTTTTTTGCAATTTCATTCGCGTTATCAAAGTTCTTTTTTGAGTATTCATTTACAATTAAGTTAATTTGGTTGCTTGCAATATTTGCAAATCTGGTTGTAATTTTTTCCCAATGACGGTCGTAAAATAAAAAAACAGCAAAAATTTGGATGAAGATCAAAGGTACAAAAAAAATTATTAATAATCTGGCTAAAATTTTCTTGGGCAAGATTTTTTTGAAATTATACTTCATAATCACTTTTTAAAACATATCCTTTCCCTCTTATAGTTTTTAGAAAGGAACTTCCATCTTTATTTTCAATTTTTTTTCTTAATCTAGCGATAAATACATCTACAGTTCTTGAAGTATTTGAAATTTTAAGATTTTGAGCTATTTTTTCTCTTGAAATTTGAATATTTATATTTTTTCCAAGGAAATCAAGAATCATTAATTCTTTATTTGTTAACTTTATCTGTTTATTATTTTTTTTTAGTTCCTGAAGATTAAAATCAAATTCAAAATTTCCAAAAAGAATTTTATTATTAATTTTTAAATTTATTCTTGGTTGAATCAATTTTTTTATCTTAAAAATCAGTTCCTCAGGTTCAAATGGTTTTAACAAATAATCGTCAGAACCTAACCTGTAAGTTTGTAATTTTTTTTTTATATCGCTTATAGCTGAAAGCATCAAGACAGGTGTTTTGTTATCCATTTTTCTTAATTTCTCTAGAAAAATAATACCATTTACTTTTGGCATCATTATATCAAGAATAATCAAATCAAATTTATAGAACTTTAGCATTTTTCCTGCTTCTAATGCATTACTAGAAGATGAAACAATAAAATTATGCTTAACCAAAAATTTTTTAATCAATTCTCTTATTTTATTATCGTCATCAATGCATAAAATATGTTGATTTTCTAATTTTTCATTCATAAGTAAATATTGTTTAGTATTATAGAATTCTTGTTTCTTTTACTATATTGTAAGATTTTAACTAATTAAATGATTTATGCAATTAATCCCTTTTGATAATAGAGACGGACTTATTTGGATGAATGGGAACCTTATAAATTGGAATAAGGCAAAAATTCATGTCCTTAATCATGGTTTACACTATGGTAGTTGTGTTTTTGAAGGAATTAGGGTGTACGAAAAAAAAATTTTTAAGCTAAGTGAACATATCTCTAGATTGTTCCATTCAGCAAGAATTCTTGATTTGCATATAAATTATTCAGAAAAAGAAATTGAAAAATCTACATTGAATATTGTAAAAGAACAAGGAATTGATAATGGATATATTAGACCAGTAGTTTGGAGAGGTAGTGAAAAAATGGCAATTTCTGCAAAGTCAGCAAAAACTAATATAGCTATTGCAGCTTGGAAATGGCCATCGTATTTCTCGCCTGAAAAAATTTTAGAGGGTATTAAAATGACGATTGCTGAATGGAAAAGACCACCTCCAGATTGTGCGCCAACCGATAGTAAAGCCGCTGGTCTTTATATGATATGTTCGTTAAGCAAACATAAAGCTGAGGCGGAAGGATACGACGATGCTCTAATGCTTGATTATCGAGGATATATTGCTGAGGCAACAGGTGCAAATATTTTTTTTGTTCAAGATGGGAAAATATTAACACCAAAAGCTGATTGTTTTTTGAATGGTATTACTAGAAAAACAGTTATAGAAATAGCAATAAATAACGGCATAAAAGTTCATGAAGAACACCTTGAACCAAACATAATGGAAACTTGTAGTGAAGCTTTTTTAACTGGAACTGCTGTAGAAATCACTCCAATTAAGAGTATAAATAACTTTTCTTTTGATGAAAGAAAAGTCACTTTGACATTGATGGAGGATTTCAAAAAATTAGTCAAAGAAAATTAATTATTTATTCATGAAGTGAGTCTTCAGGTTTTTGATCTAACCAGAATTCTCCTTTATCTGTATTTTCTTTCTTCCAAAATGTTGCCTTTATTTTCAGCCAATTAATTATATCTTCTGTTGCACCTAAACTATCTTTTCTGTGCTTACTTGCAACTAGAATCAAAACAATATTGTCTCCAACATTAATTTTACCAAATCTATGAATTATTAAATAATCATCTATAAAATATTTTTTCTTTATATCATTAATTATAATTTTAAGTTGATACTTTGTCATTTCCATATAATTCTCAATATCTATTGAGGAAACTGTTCCATTTTCGGAATTTTGTTTTACTTTTCCAAGAAATGAGGAAATTGCTCCACTGGAAAAGTTTTTTTTTGAAAAATTTTCAACCTCTTTCGAATAATTAAAATTTTGCGTTTGAATTTTTACTATTTTAACCTCCCGTCACTGGAGGAAAAAAAGATATTTCGTCCTCATCAGTAATTAGCTTTTCTAAACTAACATATTGCCTATTCACTGCACACTTTATTTTTGAAAGATCTTTAAAAGCAATTTTAAAATTTTCATCTCTTTTCCTGAGAAGTTGAATTAAATCTTTTACAGTATAACTACGATCAATTTTAAAATTTTCTTCGGATGTTCCTACTATTTGTCTTAAACTAGCAAAATAAAAAATTTTCACTTTAACATCTCCTCAAAATTATAAAATTTTAATTTTTCTCCCTTATTTATGATTTTTATATTTGATTCTAACTCAATTATTCCCTGACTTTTAAAGACTGAGGATAATATTCCGGAACCTTGTTTTTCATATTTTACAAGTTGAGTTTGTTTTTTAATTTTTTTTATTGAACCTCTTAGCCATTCAGTTCTTCCAATTTTTTTTGTAAAGCTAAACCCAGCTGAAACCTGATTGTAGGGTAATTTATATCCGATTCTTCCATTTACAATATTTATATACTCGCAGATTAGCATAAAAAAACATACTATAACTGCCACAGGATTTCCAGGTAGACCAAAAAATGGAATATTATTTAATTTTCCAAATGCTAATGGTCTTCCTGGCTTTATAGCCAATCTCCAAAAATTTATCTTCCCAAAATCTTTAAATACATCAATTATTTTATCTGTTTCGCTTGAAGAAATACCACCAGTTGTAACGATTATATCACACAACTCAGTTGAAGATTTTAAACCTTTTTTTACCGAATCATAATTATCGCTTAATGTACCAAGATCTATAGACTCGCAGCCAATCGCGGTAAATAGAGAAATTAAAGTAATTTTATTACTATCAAATATTTGGAATTTACTTATTTGTTTTTTTCTTGATAATTCGTTTCCAGAAGAAAAAATACCCACTTTTAATTTTTTATAAACAGGTATATGTTTTAAGCCCATAGATGCAAAATAGCCCAAATCGACTGATCTTATTTTTCTTCCTTTTTTAATTGTAACCAAATCTTTTTTAATATCTTCACCTTTAGGTCTAATATTTGATTTTTCGTCGATTTGACCTGGTAAAATAATATAATCATCTTTGATTTTACACTCTTCTTCCATCAATATTTTATTTATTTTCAAGCCTTTTTTTGAATAGATAATTGGAGCGCCGGTAAAAATTTTTATCCCCTCACCAGATTTAATATTTTTTAAGAAAGGTTCACCCGGTTTTGATGTACCAATAATTTTAAGTTTATTTTTTTTTAAGGAATCTTTCAAATTAAACGCATATCCGTCTACAGCTGCATTATCATAAGGAGGAATATTAAAATTTGATACAATGTTTTTAGCTAAAATTCTTCCGACAGCATCAATCAATCTTATAGATTCTACTTTTTTTATGGATTTTATGCCTTTAAGCATCAACCTTTTTGCTTTTCCTACCTCTGTAAGAGTACTTAAGTCAAAACAGTTATTTTTTTTCATTTTTACTCTTGTATTCTATAATAAAATTACTAATTTTCTCTGTTTCATGAAAGTCAAATACCGGGATTCCAAGCCCCTTAACTTCTGCGCTGATTTTATCACATACTATTCCAACAATACTATCGTTTCCTTTGGCAAGAATTGTTTTATTTCGTTGACTGTTATAAACTTCTAGCTTTGGTATCTTGCTTTTTTTAAATCCCTCTACAATGATTAAATCATTGTCTTTAGACATTTTTTTTATCAAATCATTCACTTGATATTCGTAACTAGCTTTTCCAGTATGAATTAAGGTCCAATTACTTCCACCCCCAAACAAAACTTCTTTAGCTCCACTTTCTTTGTGCTTAAAACTATCTTTACCAGTTTTGTCAATAGTAACATCGTGGTGGGTATGTTTGATAGTTGAGACTGAAATCCTTTTTTTGTTTAGGCTAGAAATAATTCTACAAATCAAGTCCGTTTTTCCGCTACCACTCCAACCACAAAATCCAAAAACAAACATAATTCTTTATCAATAATTCTCTTTAAAATAAATGTACCCGGTATAAACAGTTATGATCGAGGAAATTAGCAAACCTATTTCACCAATTTCATGAGTAAATTTAAGATACTCAAAATCATTTCCTATTATTATAAAGCCTAATGAAAACATTTGAATTGTAGTTTTAAATTTTGATAAATAAGTTACGTTTATATGTGGTTTTGTTTTAGAGATAAATTCCCTTAAACCAGAAACCATTATTTCTCTAATTATAATTATTAAAGCAGGGAAAACATATAAACCATTAATTTTTTCAATTACAACTAAAATAAATATTACTGAAATTACTAAGACTTTATCTGCTATGGGATCAAATAATTTTCCAAATTTACTTTCATAATTATATCTTCTTGCAATAAATCCATCAAAAAAATCACTTATGCATGCAAAGAAGTAAAGTATTAATGCAAACCAGTTAAAAATAACATTTTGAGGTAATAAGCACAAAATTATAATTGGTATACTAAATATTCTGAAAAGTGTAAGAAAGTTTGGAATATCTGATAATCTAATTTTATTCATTAAATTCTTTATAAATTTTTATTGCCATTGCTTTACCAACACCAGAAACATTCTCAAGATCTCTTATCCCAGCTGTTTTTATATTATCTATTGATCCAAAATATGAAAGTAGATTTTTTTTAGTTTTACTTCCAATTCCGTAAATATTATCGAAAATTGAGTTTTTTACATTCATTTTTCTTCTATATTTTTGATTTGAGATTGCAAATCGATGAGCTTCATCTCTTAATCTTTGCAGAAAATATAATATTTTATTATTTTTTTCTAGATTAAAACTTTTATTGTTAAAGTAAATTGTTTCATTGCCAGCATTCCTTTTTTTTCCTTTTGCGATTGCAATAATATCAATGTTGAAACTTTTTGCATTCATAAGATTCTTTATCACATTTAGATGACCTCTTCCTCCATCAACTATTATTAAGTCTGGTAATTCTGATTTCCATGAAGACTTACCTTTTTCAATTGTAAATCTCCTATCAATAGTTTGATTCATCATACTATAGTCATCCATCATTACTTTTTTATCAGTCTTAATATTAAAAATTCTGTAACCCTCCCTGAAAAATTGATAATTTTTGTAAACAACCATTGCACCTACAGGATTGGTACCTTGCAAGTGACTATTGTCATAAATCTCAATTCTTTTTGGCACTGTATTTAACTTAAATGTTTTAGAAAGTTCGCTAATAAGTTCATTTGAATCTTTTGAATTGTTTACAAATTTTTCAATTGAATTACTAATATTATTTTCAGTCATTTTTATAAGATCACTTTTTTTCCCTTTTTTGGGAAAAATAATTTTAAGATTTGTCCCACGATTAGTGCTTATTGCCTCTTCAATGAGTTCCTTGTTTTTGATTTTTTTATTTAAGATGACTAGCCTTGGATTTGGATTTTTTATATAAAACAAACCTATGAATTCCTCCATTATAAGTTCTGCACTCTTTTCCTTCTGATTTTCAAAAAAATATTCTTTGTTTCCTAAGTTTCTTCCATTTCTAAAAAAAAATACGTTTATACACACTAAGTCGTTCTTTTTTATTGAACTAATAATATCAAAATCATTTTTATCATTTAATATTGAGTATTGCTCTTGAGAAATTTTTGTAATTGCTTGAATTCTATCTCTAAATATAACTGCTTTTTCATAATCTTGATTTTTACTTGCTTGCTCCATTCTTGTTATTAAAGCAGTTTTTAGTTTCTTATTTTTTCCTTTTAAAAATGAAATTGCCTGTTCAACCAAATTGTTGTAGGTTTCCTTGTCGATGAGATCCACGCAGGGAGCTGAACATCTTTTTATTTGGTAAAGTAAACAAGGTCTTTTTCTATTTTGAAATTCTGAGTCTGAGCATGATCTTATTAGAAATCCCTTTTCTAGAATTGTAATGGTTTTTTCTAAAGATTGAACATTTGCAAACGGACCGAAGTAGAATCCCTTTTGATTTTTGGCTCCTCTATATTTTTGAATTCTCGACCATTCTGAGGATTGATTTATTAAAATGAATGGAAAAGTTTTATCGTCTATTAATCTTATATTAAATGTAGGCTTGACATCTTTTATAAGGTTACTTTCGAGTATTAATGCATCTACCTCTGTGTGAGTTTTTATAAACTTTACTTTATCAACAAGTCCAATCATTTTTTTTATTCTATTACTTTGCGTGTTGAAATTTAAATATGAACGAATCCTATTTGAAAGCTTTTTTGCTTTCCCAATATAGAGAACTTTGTTATTTTTATCGATAAATTGATAAATGCCTGGACCTTTAGGACAAACGTTTACAGATTTTTTTATCTTTTTAATACCTTCTTGAAAATTAAACTTCATTTTCTAATTAAATTTTATATTTTTCATGATTTTATATTACAAATTAATTTAATTAAATACTATCCACTAAAACTGTGGATAACCTTGTTGATATAACTTGTTTAAATATGTTAAATCTAATAAACATAGGGGTTTAGACAAAATGATTAAAAAATAGGCAATATTTTAAGTTATTGATATACTTACATTTTTTACATTAATCGACAATTAATTAGATCATAAAAAAAAAATAAAACATTAAATTCCTTAAAAAAAAACTATAAACTTAGGTGTGTACAACTTTAAAATGATGTCAAGTCTTTTTTAATCGTCTTTAAATTTTTTGGATCTAGTATGAGCCCATCCTAAATTTTGTCCACTGTCAAGATATAGTACCTGTCCTGTGACACTTTGATTTTTATTTAAAAAATTAATTCCATCATTGATATCGTCGAGAGATACTTTATTTTTAAGTGGAGTTCTTTTTATTTGCTCATTAAACTGTTTTAAATTTTGTCTTGTGCTTTTTAAAGTTGGGCCTGGAGAAATTGCATTCACCCTGATATTTGGGGCAAGAGATAAAGCTTGATTTTTAGTAAAGGCATAAAGTCCAACTTTGCTTATGGTGTATGATAAAAAGTATGGTGTAATATTTGTAACCCTTTGATCGAGCATATTTATGATAGAACCTTTTTTTTTTCCCAAATTTTTAATAAAATATTTTGAGAGTAATATAGGAGCTTTTAAGTTTATATTGATATGATCATCAAAACTTTTTTCTGATAAGTTATTTAAATTATCAAATTCAAAAAGTGATGCATTATTTATTAAAAGTTGAATATTTTTTGCCCTCTTTATTACATCATCAAAAAAGCCCTTAATTTTAGATGTCTTATTGAGATCTAAAGGTATTGAAAAAGCTTCAACTCCAATATTTTTTATTTCTTTGACTAATTTTTGGGCATCAGTTTTTGAATTATTAAAATGAACTACTATATTATAACCTTGGTTGGCAAGATTAATAGCGATAGATCTGCCTATTCTTTTAGAGGCCCCAGTAATAAGCGCTGTTTTAGACATTAAACACCAATATCTTTTTTTTCTAATTTACTTATCTCATCTCTTATTTCGGCAGCTTTTTCAAAGTTTAGCTCTTCAGCAAACCTTAGCATATCTTTTTTTAATTCAGAAATATGAATTTTGAGATTATTACCAACAAGTTGTTTTTTGTTAGATTTTGTTTTAGGGTTACTACGATATTCTTTTTCTACTTCAATTATTTTTCTTGATGTGGTTTTTGGAGTAATCCCATTTAATTTGTTATAATTAATTTGTTTTTTTCTTCTTCTATCTGTTTCTTGTATGGTTTCTTCAATAGACCTTGTCATTCTATCCGCATAAAGAATCACTTCTCCATCAAGATTCCTCGCGGCGCGTCCAACAGTCTGGATTAACGAAACTTTGGATCTCAAAAAACCCTCCTTGTCTGCATCCAACACTGCCACAAGTCCACATTCAGGTATGTCTAATCCTTCTCTTAAAAGATTAATACCAATCAATACATCAAAGGCCCCTGTTCGTAAATCTTTTATAATCTCCATCCTTTCAATTGTGTCAATATCAGAATGCATATACTTTGCTAAAACATTAGATTCATTCATATATTCGGTCAAATCCTCAGCCATCCTTTTAGTTAATGTGGTTACAAGAACTCTTAATTTATTTTTAATTTTTTTTTTACATTCCTCAATTAAGTCTTCCACTTGATTTTTAGCAGGTCTTATAACACATTTTGGTTCTATTAAACCTGTAGGCCTTACAACTTGTTCTACAAAAGCACCCTGAGTTTTATTCAGTTCCCAAGTTCCTGGAGTGGCAGAAACATATATAGTTTGGCCCTTAAATTTTTCCCACTCTTCAAACATCAAAGGTCTATTGTCTTTGCATGACGGTAATCTAAAACCATGCTCAGACAATGTTGATTTTCTGGATCTATCACCTTTGAACATAGCACCAATTTGAGGAATAGTTACATGTGATTCATCAATGAATATAATTGTATTTTCGGGTAGATATTCGAATAAAGTCGGTGGTGGTTGTCCTTTTTTTCTTCCAGTCAAATGACGAGAATAATTTTCAATTCCAGAACAGGAGCCGGTAGCAATCATCATTTCTAAATCAAATTGAGTTCTCTGTTCAATTCTCTGACATTCAATGAGTTGTTTGCTTTTTTCAAAAAATTTTATTCTTTCTTTTAATTCGGATTTAATAGTCTGAATTGCTTTATTAAGAGATGGTTTTGGAGTTACATAATGACTGTTGGCATAAACAGTTATATTTTGAAGTTGTTCATGAACTTGACCAGTAAGTGGATCAAACTCATTGATTTCTTCAATAAAATCTGAAAAAAAAGAAATTCTCCAGGCTCTATCTTCTAGATGAGCAGGAAATATTTCTAAAACATCGCCTCTATTTCTAAAAGTACCCCTAACAAAATTTTGGTCATTCCTTTTATACTGAAGTTCAACAAGTTTGAGTTTTATTTTCTCCAGATCAAAATTTTTATTTTTTTCTATTTTAAAAGTCATCTCCGAATATGAATCAACAGAGCCAATTCCATATATACATGAGACACTAGCAACAATAATAGTATCATTTCTTTCTAAAATAGCGCGAGTTGCTGCATGTCTCATTCTATCAATTTGCTCGTTGATTGCAGATTCTTTCTCTATGTATGTATCTGATCTGGGTATATAAGCTTCCGGGGTATAGTAATCGTAGTATGATACAAAGTATTCAACACGATTATCAGGAAAAAAATTTTTCATTTCACTATATAATTGCGCTGCTAGTATTTTGTTTGGTGCAAAAATTAAGGCAGGTCGTTGTAATTTGTTTATTACGTTAGCCATCGTGAAAGTTTTCCCAGAACCTGTCACACCTAAAAGTACCTGATCCATTTTTTTATTAGTTAAACCCTTGCATAACTGTTTTATGGCTTGAGGTTGATCTCCTGCAGGTTCAAAATCACTTTTGATACAAAAATCTTTTGCATAATTATTATTAAAAAGTTTCTTTTTTTGTAAATTTACTTTCATTTCTAACAACATTATATAAAACTTATTATATAATTAAAAAATCACTTTTTTAAATTTTTATTTTTGATTAGATATCATATGTCATTTTTTTCCGAAAAATTGAATAAATTTAAACCCTCATTAACTGTTAAAATTAGTCAGAAAGCAAGAGAACTTAAAAGAGTTGGAAAAGAGATTGTCAGTTTAAGTTCGGGAGAACCTGATTTTGATACACCATTACACATAAAACAAAAAGCTATAAGCGCAATTAACGAGGGATTTACTAAGTATACAGCAGTAGACGGGGTAATCAGCTTAAAAGAAGCTATTGTAGAAAAGTTTAAAATTGATAATTTAATTGAATACAATACTGAGCAAATAACTGTCGGTGTTGGGGGAAAGCACGTAATTTATAATTTATTCATGTCAACTCTAAATACAAATGATGAAGTAATAATTCCCTCACCATATTGGGTTTCTTATCCTGAAATCGTTTCACTATGTGGAGGAAAGCCGATAATTATTGAAACAAATGAAGATGAAAATTTTAAAATTTCAGCAAATAAACTAGAAAAAGCAATTAATAAAAATACCAAATGGGTCATAGTAAATTCTCCTTCAAATCCTACAGGTTCAGTTTATACAAAAACAGAGTTATCGGAAATTGCAAAGGTATTAATGAAACATGAAAATGTCTGGATACTTTCTGATGATATATACGAGCATATCATATATGATGATTATGAGTTTTACAACATAATCAATGTAGAACCATCGCTGTATGAAAGAAGTTTTATAGTTAATGGTGTTTCAAAAGCATATTCCATGACAGGATGGCGGATTGGTTATGGAGCTGGATCTAAAGAATTGATAAACTGTATGTCAAAAATTCAGTCACAAAGTACCACTAATCCCTCATCAATTAGTCAAATGGCTGCTATTGCAGCTCTTTCATCGAATAAAGAATTTTTAAAAGACTGGATTGATCAATTTACAAAAAGAAGAGAGTTTGTTTTCAATTCTTTTAATCAAATCAAAGGACTTAAATGTTTAAAACCTAAAGGTGCTTTTTATTTATTTGTTTCATGTCAGGGATTATTATCAAAAAAAAGAAAAAATGGTCAGGAAATTAAATCTGATCTCGACTTTGCTGATTATCTTTTAGAACAGGCAGGTGTGGCAGTTGTTCCTGGTGTAGCATTTGGGAAATCTCCATATTTTAGAATTTCTTATGCCTCTTCTATGAAGCAACTTGACTTTGCAATTAAGAGGATTAAAGAAGCAGTAAGCCATTTAGAATAATGAAAGTTTTGATTTATGGAGTTGGTGGAATCGGTGGTTATCTAGGTTCTTTACTACTGAAAACAAATTACGAGATTACTTTTCTGTCAAGGCACGATAAATATGAATCCCTAAAAAAAAAGGGTATCGTCTTAAGAAGTGATGTGCATAACTTGAAATTTGAAAAAATAAATGTAAAAGATTCGTTATCAAATGGCGAGGCGTATGATTTTGTTATTTTAGCTGTAAAACTCTATGATTTTGAATCAGCTTTAGAAGAAATTAGAAACAAATTAAATAAAGATATCATAATTTTACCATTTCAAAATGGTGTTTATTCAGAAGAGAAAATTTTAAAGTTTTTTGGGAAGTTAAATACTTACGGAGCAGTTGCTCAAATTTCATGTTTTTTAAACCCAAACTTTGAAGTCGTTCACATTGGTAAGTTGGCCACTTTTTTTGTTGGTGGATATGTAACCAACGACATTAACGATAAATTAAAAAATTTTGTACAAGATGCAAGAAAAATAGGACTAGACTTAAGATTAACTGATAATATTTCTGCAAAATTATGGGAGAAATTTATATTTCTATCAGCCTACAGTGGTATAACTACTCTTACTTCAAAGACAATCGGAGAGATATTTGATGATAGTAAATTGGAGAAAATGTTTATCAAAGCTATGACAGAAACTTACGAAGTTTCAAAGAGATTTAAAATTAAATTCAAGAATGATCCAGTAGAAGTTTGGAAAACAAAAATAAAAAATATGCCATACCAAATGACATCTTCAATGTATTTAGATTTCACAAATAAAAAAAAACTTGAATTAAATTGGTTGTCAGGATTTGTTGTTTCTTATGCTCGTGAAAATAAATTGAAATGTTATACACATGAAAAAATTTTAGACGGAATTTTATCTAAATAACATTGATTTCATTGAGATAATTTTCTGCTTCAATCGCACTCATACAACCCATGCCCGCAGCCGTAACAGCTTGTCTGTATATTTTGTCTGTCACGTCACCAGCAGCAAAGACTCCCTTTACTTTTGTTTTTGTAGAGTTGTTTTCTGTAAAAATATATCCCTCTGAGTCCATTGGTAATAGGTCCCGAAAAATTTCAGTTGCAGGACTATGACCAATAGCAACAAAAAGACCGTCTAGTTCAATATAACTTTCCTTTTTTTCCCTCAAGACTTTAATTTTTTTCAGTATTTTTGGTGAATCTTCACCATCAATTGCAATCACATTTGAGTTCCAAATAACCTCTATATTTTTTTTTTTAAATAATCTGTCTTGTAAAATTTTCTCTGCTCTAAACTTATCTCTTCTGTGAATTATTGTTACTTTTTTACATATATTTGACAAAAATATAGCCTCTTCAAGCGCAGTATTTCCTCCACCAATTACTGCAACATTTCTATTTTTATAAAAAAAACCATCACATGTTGCGCAAGCTGACACACCAAACCCAGTAAACTTTTCTTCGCCTGGTATTCCTAACCATTTAGCCTTTGCACCAGTTGAAATTATAATACTGTAAGTTTTTATAATTCTTCCTTTTTCTGTGTGAGCTTCATATGGATATTTTTTTAAAACTAAATTTGTTACTCTATCATAATCTATGATCGTGCCAACTGATTGCGCTTGTTTTTTCATCTGATCCATCAACCATGGCCCTTCAACTGGTTTTTCAAAACCAGGAAAATTTTCAACATCATTAGTGATCATTAATTGCCCTCCTGGTTCAAGGCCAGTTAGGAGTAGGGGAGACAATCCTGAGCGAGCTGCATAAATTGCTGCTGTATATCCTGCAGGACCTGAACCAATTATTGTAACATTTTGAATATCAGACATTTAAATAAATTTTATTGACATAATTTGATATTCCTTCACTCCGTTAGGAGTTTGCACTTCGATATAATCATTAATTTTCTTATTAATCATTGCTTTGCATAATGGGGCATTAACTGAAATCATCTTTTTTTCTATATCTGCCTCATCAACCCCAACAATTTTATAGGATAAGACTTTTTCACTTTCTAATTCAATCAGCTCAACAGTAGCGCCAAAAATTACTTTTGAACTGTCAAGTTTATCTAGTTCAATGACATGAGCTCTGCTAATTTTTGATTCTAGGTCTCCAATTTTACCCTCGATGAAACTTTGTTTTTCTCTAGCCGCATGATATTCAGCATTTTCAGACAGATCCCCATGCTCTCTTGCTTCAGCAATCGCTTTAATAATATTGGGCCTTTGAATAATCTTAAGATTTTCTAGCTCAGATTTTAATTTTTTATAACCATCAGGAGTCATGGGATACTTTTCTGTCATAATCTAATTCCAAAATTATTTAAATTTTTATTATAGTAAAAAAAAATTGATATTTCTATTATTTATAATATTCATGGAGTGACTTAACATCAAGAGGTTGATTAAGCATTACATTGATTCCTGAAATAGCAAGTTTTGCTGCTGAAATAGTTGTAAAATAAGGTATTTTATTTTTAATAGCAGAAATTCTTATAGAATGGCTGTCCTTTACAGACTTAGGATCTTGAGTTGTATTAAAAATTAAACTTATTTTTTTATCATTAATCAAATCAACAATATGAGGATGACCCTGTCTTACTTTATTCACAGTTTGAATTTCAATACAGTATTTTCTTAGGAAATTTGCTGTTCCAGAAGTTCCAAAAAGTTTAAAACCTAATTTACTAAGCATCTGCGACATTAAAATTATATTCTCTTTATCGTTATCTTTAACGGATATAAAAACATTTCCGCTCTTTGGAAGTCTATTTCCAGACGCAATTTGGGATTTAACGAAAGCCATTGGAAAATTTTTGTCAATTCCCATAACCTCTCCTGTAGATTTCATTTCAGGTCCTAAAATTGTGTCTTCATCAGGGAATCTATCAAAAGGAAATACTGATTCTTTTACACTTACATATTCTGTGGATTTATCAATTAATTTAAACTTTTTTAATTTAATACCTGCCATTAGTTTGGTTGCAATTTTAGCTATGGGAATACCTTTTGCTTTAGCAATGAATGGAACTGTTCTGCTAGCTCTAGGATTAACTTCAATTAAAAAAATTGAATTATCCTTGACCGCAAATTGAATATTAATAAGACCTTTGATTTTTAATTTCTTTGCGATTCTTGTCGTAATAAGTTTTATTTCTTTAATGATATTGTGATCTATATTTTGCGGAGGTAGCGAACAAGCAGAATCGCCTGAATGAATGCCAGCCTCCTCAATGTGCTCAAGAATTCCTGCTATATATACATCCTTTCCGTCTGATAAAGCGTCAACATCGATTTCTTTTGCATCATTTAAAAATTTATCAATTAATATATTTGATGTAGATTCCACATTCTCTGAGAAAAAATAACTTTCTAGCTCACCAGAGTTGTATACGATTTTCATAGCCCTTCCTCCTAAAACGTAAGAGGGTCTAATTACTACAGGAAACTTAATTTTATTAATAATTTTTTTTGCTTCTTTATAACTATTCACTATATAATTTTCTGGCTGATTAAGAGATAGCTCATTTATTAATGACTTAAATTTTTCTCTATTTTCAGCTAAGTCTATAGAATTGAATGAAGTTCCTAATATTTTTATATTGTTTTTGACTAGAGCTTTCGAAAGTTTTAAAGGTGTTTGACCACCAAGTTGAACAATGACACCAAGTAATTTACCTTTACTGTTTTCAGCATTACAGATCGATATTACAGATTCATGATCAAGTGGCTCAAAATAAAGTCTATCAGAAATATCAAAATCAGTAGAGACAGTCTCAGGATTACAATTAATCATAATAGACTCAATGTTTAACTCTTTAAGCGCAAAAGCAGCATGAACACAACAATAGTCAAATTCAATACCTTGTCCAATTCTGTTCGGACCTCCTCCCAAGATTATAACTTTTTTTCTTTTGCTTATTTGAGTTTCATTCTCAAATTGAGGCGATGAATCTACGTTAGAAAAAGAAGAATACATATATGGTGTTTTTGAAGGAAACTCAGCTGAACAGGTGTCAATTGTTTTAAAACAAATATGGAATTTATTACTTTTTTTTAAATTTTCAATACTGTTTAGAGTAGTATTACTTAACTGAGAAATTCGTTTGTCTGAGAAGCCATTCTCTTTACAATGTTTGTAAGTTTCAAAATCTATGTTTTGATTTATAATTTCTTCTTCTAATTGAATTATTTCAAAAAATTGTTGAACAAACCATTCATCATAATTTGTAATTTTGCATATTTCCTTGACAGTAATTTTTTTTCTTAAACACTCTGCAATTAATAAAAATTTGTAGGGAATTTCTTTCTTCAATAATTTAAGTAAATCTTGTTTATTCTTTTTAAACTCTTTTGGAACTTCAAAACCGCAAAAACCAATTTCAAGACTTCTTATTGCTTTTTGAAAAGATTCTTTGAAATTCCTTCCTATCGACATACACTCCCCTATAGATTTCATTGCTGTACCAAGAATTGCATCTGTCTGATTAAATTTTTCAAAAGTAAACCTTGGAATTTTTGTTACAATGTAATCTATTGTAGGTTCAAATGAAGCTGGAATAACTTCAGTTATATCATTTCTTAACTCATCTAAAGTATATCCAATAGCCAACTTAGCGGCAACTCTAGCAATTGGAAATCCTGTTGCTTTTGATGCTAGTGCAGATGATCTAGATACTCTAGGATTCATTTCAATAACTATATTTTTACCTGTTTTTGGATTTATAGCAAACTGTACATTAGAGCCCCCAGTTTCTACTCCTATTTCCTTTAACACATTTATAGAATCAATTCTCATTTTTTGATATTCTTTATCTGTTAAGGTCAGAGCTGGAGCAACCGTAGCAGAATCACCGGTATGAACTCCCATAGGATCGATGTTTTCAATAGAGCAAACAATTATACAGTTATCATTTTTATCTCTTACTACTTCCATTTCATACTCTTTCCAACCAATAACAGATTCTTCAATTAATACTTCATTGATTGGAGACAGTGACAAGCCCTTATTTAAAATTTCTATAAATTTTTTTTTATTTTTTGCGACTCCTCCACCTGCTCCGCCAAGTGTAAAAGAAGGTCTAAGTATTATTGGAAAACTAATTTTCTTTAATGCATGTAATCCTTGAGAAATATTTTTAACTATTGTTCCTCTCGGTGTTTCTAAACCAATTTTTCTCATTGACTTTTTAAATAGTTGCCTGTTCTCAGCCTTTTCTATAACTTCTTTTGTAGCGCCTATTAATTCAACATTGTATTTTGCTAAGATTTGTTTTTCTTCCAGTTCAATTGATATATTCAGTGCGGTTTGTCCTCCCATAGTTGAGAGTAAAGCATCTGGTTTTTCCTTTTTTATTATTTTTTCAATAGATTCGACTGTTATTGGTTCAATATATGTGGAATCAGCCATGTCTGGATCAGTCATAATAGTGGCTGGGTTACTATTCACAAGTATAACTTTTAAACCCTCTTCTTTAAGAGCCTTACATGCTTGAGCTCCTGAATAATCAAATTCACATGCTTGTCCTATAATTATAGGTCCCGCACCAATAATTAAAATTGAATTTAAATCATCTCTTTTGGGCATATTTTTTTACTTCTTCATTGAAATTATCAAATAAGTACTTGCTATCATGTGGTCCTGGAGATGCTTCAGGATGAAACTGCACAGAAAAAAAAGGTTTATTTTTACACTTTATTCCAGCAATTGTACCATCAAAAAGAGACCTATGTGTCACGACTATTTTATTAGGAAGATTTTTATTACTTACAACAAAACCATGATTTTGTACTGTAATTTCAACTCTTTGAGTATTAATTGATTTGATCGGATGATTAGCTCCTCTATGGCCGTGATGCATTTTTTCAGTTTGAGCTCCTAATGCAAGAGCTAAAATTTGATGACCTAAACAAATACCAAATATTGGGATTTTTTTATTTGTAATTTTTGAAAGGCTATTTCTAATTTTTAAATATGTCGCTTTCGGATCACCTGGTCCATTCGATAAAAAAATTCCAATTGGATTAAGCTTCAAGATTATTTCAACATCGTAATTCAGAGGAAAAACTAAAATATCAACATTATTTTTTTCTAAAAGATTTAGAATATTTTTCTTAATTCCGAAATCAATTACTGCTATAAACTTTTTATTTCTTAGTTGTGAAATATCATTAACTGTTTTTTTAACATTTTTGGACCATTTATAGATTTTTTTTGTTGATATTTTTTTAGCTAAATCCTGAGATTTCATGGATGGAAATTTTTTAAGCTGCAATTTTAGTTTCTTTAAATTAAATTTAGCATCATCCGAATAATGAATTAAACTTTTTAATGCCCCTTCGTTTCTTATAATTTTTGTTAAACTTCTTGTGTCTATTCCAGAAATACAAGTTTTTTTATTTTTTTTCATCCATAGATCAAAAAAAATCTCTGATCTGAAATTAGAGGCAGGCGTTATAGAATTATTTACCACACAACCTGAAGAATAAATTTTTTCACTTTCATTGTCATATTTATTTGTACCAACAATTCCAATATGAGGAAAAGTAAACGTTATTATTTGATCCATATAAGAGGGATCTGTTAAAATTTCTTGGTAACCAGTGATTGAAGTATTAAAGCAAATTTCACCTACAGTGGTTCCTTGAAGTCCAAAACCATAGCCGTAAAAAGTTCCACCATTCTCTAAAATTAGAACTGCATTTCTTTTTAATTTTATTGAATTTTTTTTTTTCATTAAACATTTCAATTAAACATTCATTTTAATAAAATTCAAGTGCAGTTTTTCAAATTATAAAAACTTGATTAATTTTTTTTAAAGTGTAATAAAAAAATAGTTATTATGAGAAATTTATGAGTGACTTAAGAGAAAAATTTAAAAATTTTCTAGATTTTAATATTAAAAAACAAGATGATATTGCAATATCTACGACTAGACTTATCCTAGCAGCAGTAAAAGATAGAGACATAGAGTATCGTTCAAAGAATGAAGAAAATCATATTTCTGATTCAGAAATTTTAAATCTTTTACAAAATATGGTTAAACAAAGAAAAGAAAGTGTAAAAATCTATCAAGAAGCAAATAGAATTGATTTAAAAGAAAGAGAGCAAAAAGAAATTGAAATTATTGAAACTTTCTTGCCAAAACAGATAGGTGAAAAAGAATTAAATGAAATAATCAAAGAATTATGTATTGAGATTGACGCAACTGGCATAAAGGATCTCGGAAAACTAATAAATATCTTGAAAGATAAATATCCTGGACAATTAGATCTAAAAAAGGTTGCCATTCTTGCAAAAGAAAAATTGTCTAAGCAATGACATCAGCTGAAGAAATTATTAATCATTTTAATAACAAAGCAAAATTATCTGAATTCTTAAGTCAATTCTTGGAATTAAAAAATCGAGGCAATTCACATATTGCCATTTGTCCATTCCATAAAGAAAAAACTCCCTCTTTCACTGTAAGTGATGATAAGGGTCTTTATTATTGTTTTGGTTGTGGAGAAGGGGGAAATGTATTTAACTTTGTTTCAAAGTATAAAAATCTTACTGCGAAAGAGAGTTTAAAATTTATTTGTGATTATGTAGGCATACCAATGACCGAAAATAATTCGTTCGCTAAAGATTATAATAAAAAAAAAAATTATCGAAATAAATAAAGTTATCAATGACTTTTTTAAAGATTCTTTATCAAACAACAAAATTATTCTTCAATATTTAGAAGATAGGAAAATAAAAAAGAGTTCAATACAAAAATTTTCCATTGGTTTTTGTATGTCTAGAATTGAGCCCTTAAAAAAATATTGTGAGCAATATGGTTATTTTGCAGAAGATCTGCTTGAAGTAGGAATTTTAATTAAATCATCAAAAGATAATTCCTTGTTTAATAGGTTTGGAAACAGAATTACTTTTCCAATTTACAATAATTTAAAAGAAATTATTGGATTTGGAGGAAGAACAACGAATAACTCTAAGATAAAGTATATAAATTCCCAAGAAAATGAAATTTTTAAAAAAGGGGATGGTTTATATGGGATGACTCAGAATTTGAATAATATAAAAGCAGAGAATCAAGTCATTTTAGTTGAGGGTTATCTTGATGTTATTTCTCTTGATTCAAATGAAATTACAACCTCTGTTGCGGCGCTTGGAACAGCTGTTTCTGAAAATCAAATTTTAAAGTTATGGAACCATTTAAATACCCCAATAGTTTGTTTTGACGGAGATGAAGCGGGAAGAAAAGCGATGAAAAATCTCACAGGAAGAGTTTTAAAAATATTAAAACCAGGCAAATCAATAAAATTTATTAATTTACCTGATAATACTGATCCTGACGATTACATTAAAAGTTTTGGAAAAGAATCATTTTGTAGACTACTGGAAGGCTCAATCCCCCTATCAGAATTCATCTGGGAGGAAATTAAAAATAAACATGAAATATTTACGCCAGAAAATATTGCTTTGATTGATAAAGATATTAAAATTATTTGTAATAAGATTGAGGATAGAAATGTTGCAAGCGAATATTACAGGTTTTTAAAAAAAAAGAAAAATGATTTTTTTAGGAATGTTGATAATACTAATTTTTATAAAAAAAATGATACAACAAAGTTAAAAAATTTTAATGAGATTAAAGATATAAATGAAATTATTTTGATTTCGATTTTAATATTTAACTCCAAAATAATGTTAGACTCTTTAGAAGATATTGCTTCTTTGAAATTTAAAGACTTAAAGCTTCAAGAGAAAAAGGAAATAATCATAAAAAAAATTATTAATAGTCAGGACTTAAAAGATTTTGAATTAACAAATCATTTTTTAGACTATTTTTCAGAACAAAAAAAATTGTTCGAAAAAGTAAAGTTAGATCATTTTAAAGATCTAAATAATAATGAAAAAAAAGAATTAGTTAAGAATATTCTTAAAAATCTGCAGTTACCCGCTTTAATTGCAGAGAGAGATTTATTAAAAAAAGAAATGATAGAAAATATAAAAAATATTGATATGCCTTTTTTGTTAAAGAAGTACCATAAACTAAATAAAGAAATTAATTCCATTAAAAAACGAGAAATTTAAAAATGTTCATATTACGTTAATAATTTAGAGTTTAATAATTACATTGTTTTTTTTATTGGATTACCAATATCTTTAAGATAACTCCTAACTTTAAATTATAAATGGCAGAAAACAAAAATAAGAAGTTAATAAGAAAGTCTATTATTGAGCAACCTATAATAGATCAATCAAATGAATTAATGAAAAAGCTTTTAGCTAAAGGTAAAAGAAAAGGTTTTTTGGGCTTAACTGAGATTGAGAGGCTACTTGCTAAAGAGTCATCTGAGACAATTGAAGAATTTCAGTCAAAAATTTCCTCTTTAGGAATCCAGATTCACGAAATAGATGATGAAATTGAGAATGATGATGAAACTAAACTAATGTCTTCTGGATATAAAGAAGAAGATCCTGGAAAAACTGACGATCCTGTCAGGATGTATCTTAAAGAGATGGGAAATGTTGAACTACTTTCTAGAGAAGGTGAAATCAAGATCGCAAAAAGAATCGAAGAGGGTAAAAAAACAACTATAGAAGCCTTTTCTAGCTGTTTTATTTCTATGCAATACATAGATAATTTTTTTGCATCATACTCAAAAGATCAAAGACCATTAAGAGATTTAATAGATTTGGATTCAACATATAGATCAATAAGTGGTGATGATGAGGAGCCAGTATTCATTAATGAAAATACAAAAGAAAACAAAGAAATTTTTGAACATAATGTTGAAAATGAAATAGATGAAGACTCTGATTTTACTTCTGATTCAGATGATGAGAATTCTGAAGAAGTGTCTGAGCTTTCCATCTTAGAAAAAGAGGAAAATCTTAGACCTATTATTTCTGACAAACTTGAAAAATTCTCAAAAAAATTTAGAGAACTCAAAATTCTTCAAAAAAAATACGTTGAATCAATGTTTACTAATAAAAAGTTGGATAAGAAAGTCTTTGGAAAATATCAAAAATTAAAGAAGATTGTTTCAGAGAAAATTCAGACCCTCTACATCAATCAAACTAGAATTGACGAAATAGTCGAACAATTATCACAGTATAGTAAAAGAATTTCTATATCACAAATCAAGTTACTTAACATAGCTAAAAAATTAAGGATAAAAGATGATGAATTTAATAATGAATTTGCGTGTAATATTCTAAATAAATCTTGGCTTAAAAACTTGTCTAGAAGAAAGAAAAAGAATTGGGTTCAATTTAGTAAAAAGGATGAAGTTTCCCAACTTTTTGACTCCATTCACGCAATTAGCGAAAACACATTAATGAGCATCGAAGAAATTAAAGACGTTTCAAAATCAGTTAGTAAAGGTGTTAAAGAATCTAATTGTGCTAAAAAAGAAATGATAGAAGCTAACTTAAGGCTTGTAATTTCTATAGCAAAAAAATACACAAATAGAGGACTTCAGTTTTTAGATTTAATACAGGAAGGAAATATTGGTTTAATGAAAGCTGTTGATAAATTCGAATATAGAAGAGGGTATAAATTTTCTACCTATGCAACCTGGTGGATTAGACAAGCAATTACAAGATCTATTGCTGACCAAGCTAGAACTATCAGAATTCCAGTTCATATGATAGAGACAATCAGTAAGCTTGTTAGAGTTTCCAGGCAGTTATTAAATGAAAATGGTGTCGAGCCTCAACCTGAAGAGCTAGCCAGCAGACTTGGTATGCCATTAGAGAAAGTTAGGAAAGTCCTGAAAATAGCAAAAGAGCCAATAAGTTTAGAAACTCCTGTCGGTGATGAAGACGACAGTCATCTTGGTGATTTCATTGAAGACAAAAATATTAAACTTCCCTTAGATGCAGCGATTCAAAATAATCTTCGCGAGGCTACGACTAATGTTTTATCTACATTAACTCCTAGGGAGGAAAGGGTTTTAAGAATGAGGTTTGGAATTGGTATGAATACTGATCATACTCTTGAAGAAGTAGGACAGCAATTTTCAGTTACTAGAGAAAGAATAAGGCAAATTGAAGCTAAAGGTTTAAGAAAACTAAAGCATCCGAGCAGGTCCAGAAAGCTCAGAAGTTTCCTTGATAATTAAATATATTTTTTTTTCAACACTTATAATTAACAATTACTTATTTTAAGCTAAGTTTTTTTTTGCTAAAATATTTATTAATTGTTAAATATAAAAAATAAATATATTAGGCCCGTAGTTCAGTTGGTTAGAACGCACCGCTCATAACGGTGTTGTCGTAGGTTCGAGTCCTACCGGGCCTACCATTGAATAAATATATTTACGAGGATACTATTTTTTTTTTCATTTGTTCAATCAAGCCTAAAACACCTCTAGGATGATTTTTTATAACTGAAGCAAATTCCGCTCTTTGTGTAACTAACATGCTAACACCGTCAATATTTACGTCTAAGATCTTAAAAATGTTATTTTTTGAGATGTACAATCTCCAATCAAGTGATAAAGATGAAATGTTTTTTGATACAAGATTCATATTTACAATATACATATTATTTGAAAATTTAGAATTTGTTGTTTTAAATTCACCCACCCAACCTTTGAACTTAGGGGCGTACACTTTAACTAAATACGTTTGAAAGGACTTAGTAAATTCTTCTTGAGTTTTCTTATCGATTTTTGACCAATATCTTCCAAGAACAAACCTTGAAATATAAGTATTATCAAATGCCCTATTATAAAGTTTAGTGAAATTTTTTTCCCTTTGTAAGTCTGATATACTTGAGTTAGCTACATCTTTAAGTACCTGCTGTCCAAGTTCCTCAATAAATAGTCTGCTTTTTTTAATATTATCATTTGAGCTTAATGAAAATGGTAATAAACAAATAATGAAAAAAAAACTTATTGTTTTCAACATATCAATTAGTTAACAATTTAGTGTTGGGTTCATTGTAATCAGGATAATTAGATGATGGGACAGCCTTTTTTGGATATTTTTGGATATTTTCTAAATTCTCTTGATTAGAGAAAGGAATCATTATTTCCAGACTATCTTCATATGAAGGGATGTCTCCGTAATCTGGCATACTAAAATTTATTTTTTTTTTTTCTACGTTTCCGTTATTAATATCTTGTTGTCTTTTTTGTCTATATAAGCTTCGCATTGTTGCATAAAAATCTAGGGATGTGCTTTCAATATCGTCAACGTACCCTAGGTATTTTGCACGTTGATCAGCTCCGCTTACTACCGGTTGTGGTAATCTGGTTTCAAAACCAAAATTATTCATCCTGAAAACAAAGGTTAATGGGTTAAATATAGTGTCAACACCTCTACCGACTGCATCTCTAATATTTGACGGTCCGAATATAGGAAGCATTGTATAGGGGCCTTCTGGTAACCCCCAAATTGCTAGTGTTTGACCAAAATCTTCATTTCTTTTTTCAATTTCAAACATGTCGCTGCTTGCAACATCATACATTCCACCAAGCCCAAGCGTTAGATTTATGATAAATCTACTTAATGTAATTCTCACACCCTCAATATCAAATTGGAGAATCGCGTTTGCAATATCAAGAGGACTTTCGGCAGTTTCAGCGAGGTTTGCTAAATTTTCCCTTGGAAAATCGGGTAAGGTTTTCCAACCTCTTGCTACTGGTTTAAAAATATACTCATCAAGATTATTATTAAAACTAAAAACTGATCTGTTTAGCCCTTCATAAGGATCATTTATATTTTCGATACTTAATTCATCATTTTTTGTTGCGCAACCGGAAACGAAAAGAAAAATTATGTAAATCAAAAAAAATTTAATTATTAAAAACTTATTATATTGTTTCATCTTTAAACCATATAAATAAATATATACTCATAATATATAAAAAAATTATTAAAGTATAAAAAAAAAAACATTATTTTATATTTTTTTTGACTTTAATCTATCATTTTATATTTTTCTGAGCTAATTTGTCAAAATGTTAAGTAATTATAAAAATTTAAAAGTTTCTTTCGAATTTTTTCCACCAAAAAGTGAGAAAATGGAACAATCTTTATGGCATACATTCAAGAGATTAGAACCTCTTAAACCTCAATTTGTCTCCGTAACCTACGGGGCTATGGGTTCAACTAGAAAAAGAACTCATGAATTAGTTTCAAAAATTAAAAAAGAATCAAAAATACAACCTGCCGCACACCTTACATGTGTAAATTCGACTAAAGAGGAACTAATAGATATTGCAGACACATATTGGAATGAGGGTATCAAGCATATTGTAGCACTAAGAGGTGATAGAGTTTTAGAAAACGGTAATTCAATTAATGACCAACTCAACTATGCTACAGATTTGATAAAAATTCTAAAAAGTAGAAACGATTTTGAAATTACAGTTTCTGCTTACCCTGAGGGTCATCCAGAATCAGACACTACTGAAAAAGACTATGATGTTTTGAAAAGAAAGATCGATTTAGGAGCTACAAGAGGGATTTCTCAGTTTTTTTTAGATACAGATATTTATTTAAAGTTTTTAGAAAATATTAGAAAGAGAAATATTAATATACCAATAATTCCAGGTATATTACCTGTTACGAATTGTAAAAAAACCATTGAATTTTCCAACTCTATGAATTGTAATATACCAAATTGGTTAAAAAATATGTTTATTGGATTAGATTCTGATCCTGAAACGAGAAAATTAGTTGCAGCAACTATCGCAGCCGAACAATGTATGCGACTTTTAAAAGAAGGAATTAAAGAATTTCATTTTTATACTTTGAATAGAGCCGATTTAACCTTTGCTATCTGTCATATTTTAGGAATCAGGACCTTACAGGATTAGTTTAATGATTGATAAAATATTGAAAAATCTTCTTGAGCATAAAATTTTAATACTTGATGGAGCTATGGGTACAATGATTCAAAAACATAGTCTTACAGAGAATGATTTTAGGGGGAATGAATTTCGAAATATAAATAAATTAGTTAAAGGTAATAATGATTTGTTAAATATTACTCAGCCAAATTTAATTAGAGATATTCATAAAAAATATCTTGAAGCAGGAGCTGATATTATAGAGACAAATACTTTTAATTCTACAAAAGTCTCTCAGTCTGACTACAATCTTGAGGATAGTGCTTATGACCTAAATTTTACAGGCGCAAAAATTGCTAGAGAGGTGACTGATAAATTTATGATTGATAATCCAAAAGAAAAAAGATTTGTTGCCGGAATTTTGGGTCCCACTAGTAGAACTTGTTCTATGTCTCCTGATGTAAATGATCCAGGATTTAGAAATATAAATTTCGACGAGCTAAAATCAGATTATTATTCTTGCATTGATGCCTTAATTCAAGGAGGAGTAGATATTATTTTTGTTGAGACAATTTTTGATACTCTGAATGCTAAAGCAGCCTTAATTGCGATAAAGGAGTACGAGAAAAAAAATAAAAAAAAAATCCCACTTATGATTTCTGTTACAATTACAGATTTGTCAGGTAGAACTCTTTCAGGACAAACCCTAGAAGCGTTTTATTATTCTGTGATTTTTTCTAAACCTATTAGCATCGGTTTAAACTGCGCTCTTGGACCAAAAGAACTGGAACAGTATGTTGCTGAGTTATCAAGGATTTGTAAGGTATACACTAGTGTTCATTCTAATGCGGGACTACCAAATGCATTTGGAGAGTACGATGAAACTCCAAAAAAAATGGCTAATTTTGCTGAAAATTGGGCAAATAATTCATATATAAATATAATAGGCGGTTGCTGTGGAACCACACCAACGCATATAAAAGCAATAAAAGATGCCGTTGAAAATATTAAACCAAGAAAAAAAGTCATATCAAAAGAAAAGTTTAGATTGACTGGATTAGAAACTTTTGAAATTTAAACTAAGAAAATAACATGATTAAGTCTAATTTTATAAATATTGGTGAAAGAACTAATGTAACAGGTTCTTTGAAGTTTAAAAAATTAATTTTAGACGGAAAATATAATGATGCAGTAGAGGTCGCAAGACAACAAGTTGATAATGGTGCTCAAATAATTGACATTAACATGGATGAAGGATTATTGGATTCAGAATTTGCAATGAAAAATTTTTTGAATTTACTCTCATCTGAACCTGGTATTGCAAAAGTTCCATTTATGATTGATTCTTCTAAATGGTCAGTAATAGAAACAGGTTTGAAATGTATTCAAGGTAAATGTGTTGTAAATTCAATAAGTCTTAAAGAGGGTGAAAGTGTTTTTGAAGAGCAAGCAGATATTGTAAAGTCTTACGGTGCTGCTGTAGTAATCATGGCTTTTGACGAAAATGGACAAGCCGACAACGTTGAGAGAAAATTTTCTATTTGTGAAAGAGCTTATAAGATACTAGTTGAGAGAATAAAATTCCCAAGCTCTGATATTATTTTTGATCCAAATATTTTTGCTGTTGCTACTGGTATGAAAGAGCATAACAATTATGCTAAGGATTTTTTTGAAGCGACTAGGCTTATTAAATCAGAATTACCTAATGCTAAGGTATCAGGTGGTCTGTCGAATGTTTCATTTAGTTTTAGGGGTAATAACCAAATTAGAGAAGCTATGCACTCATGTTTTTTGTATCATGCTATCAAGGCTGGTTTAGATATGGCAATTGTAAACGCAGGTCAGATAACAATATATGAGCAAATTCAAAAGGATCTGAAAATTGCGATTGAAAATGTATTATTCAATAAAAAAGAAGATGCAACTGAAGAGTTAATAAAAATTTCAGAAAAATATTCTGGTAAAGTAATAAAGAAAAAAAAGAAAGTATTATGGAGAAAAAAAACACCAGAAAAAAGAATAATTTACTCGCTTGTTAACGGAATCAATGATTATGTAAGTTCAGATACTGAGGAGTTAAGAAAAAAATATTCTAAACCTCTTGAGATTATTGAGGGTCCTCTTATGGACGGAATGAATGAGGTTGGAGATCTTTTTGGCTCTGGAAAAATGTTCTTACCACAAGTGGTTAAATCAGCTAGAGTAATGAAACAGTCAGTAGGTTACCTTCTTCCTTTTATGAAAGATAGTTCAGAAGAAAAAAAAAGTATTAAAGGAAAAATTTTGTTAGCTACTGTTAAAGGTGATGTTCATGATATTGGAAAAAATATTGTTGGTGTAGTATTACAATGTAACAACTATGATGTAATCGATTTAGGTGTAATGGTTCCTGCTCAAAAAATTATAGACACTGCAATTGCGGAAAATGTAAATATAATAGGTTTGTCGGGATTAATTACCCCAAGTTTAGATGAAATGTGTTATGTAGCTAGCGAACTAAGTAAGCAAAAAATTAAAATACCTCTTATGATCGGTGGCGCGACAACCAGTAAGATACATACTGCCATTAAAATTTTTCCAGAGTATAGATACGGTGTAATTTATGTTCCAGATGCCTCAAAAGCTGTTGGTGTTGCTAGCAAATTAATTTCTCATAAAAATAGTTTGCCATTTAAGGATTTAATTAAAAAAGAGTATGATGAAATAAAAGCAAAATTCTACAAAAAAGATAAAGGAAAAGCAAAAGTATCCTTGGTAGAGTCAAGAAAAAATAAATATAAAATCGATTGGAAAAAATATAACATCGCAAAACCTGAGATTTTAGACGTCAAAATAATCAACAACATATCAACAGATGAAATCATTCCATATATCGATTGGAAGCCTTTTTTTGAATCATGGGAACTCTACGGAAAATTCCCAGATATTCTTGACGATAAAATTGTTGGCAAATCTGCAAGAGAACTTTGGAAAGATGCTCAAGCTATGTTAAGAAGAATTGAAAACGATAGTTTAACAAAACTACAAGCTGTTATTGGATTTTGGCCAGCAAATTCATCGGATGATGATATAGAAATTTATGAAGATGATAAAAGAGTAAAAATTAAAAAGAAGCTCTTTTTTCTCAGACAACAAATTAAAAGGCAAACAAACGGAAGAGCAAATTTTTGTTTATCCGACTTTGTCGCTCCTAAGGATTCAAAAATAAAAGATTATATTGGTGGTTTTGCAGTTACAGCTGGAAAAGGAATTGATAGGAATGCGAAATATTTCGAAGCAAAAAAAGATGATTACAATTCAATTTTAATTAAATCTTTGGGAGATAGATTAGCGGAAGGTTTAGCAGAAAAATTACATATGGATGTAAGGAAAAAATATTGGGGATATAATAAAAATGAACGATTAAATAATCAACAGCTAATAAATGAAGATTATTTGGGTATTAGGCCAGCTCCTGGATATCCAGCATGTCCAGATCATTCTGAAAAAGAAACCTTATTTGATCTATTAGAAATAGGAAAAAATCTGAAAATATCTCTAACTGAATCATATGCGATGTCACCAATGAGTTCAGTTTCTGGATTTTATTTTGCGAATCCAAATGCAAGTTATTTTGGAGTTGGTAAAATAAATAAAGATCAAATACAAGATTATGCTAGAAGAAAGAAAAAAGATTTAGCTTATGTTGAAAAGTGGTTGGGATCTAATTTAAGTTACTCACCAAAAAAAAATGTATAATATTCTTGTTCTATGATTGAGAAAGTTATTTTACCTGAAGCTGATTTTCTTCAAAGTTTAAATGAGCAACAAAAGGAGGCGGTTAACACTTTTGATGGTCCACTTCTAGTTTTGTCAGGGGCCGGGACCGGTAAAACAAAAGTATTAACATCTAGAATAGCAAATTTAATATTCTCAAGAATGGCGTCAACATCAGAAATTTTGGCTGTAACTTTTACTAATAAAGCTGCTTTTGAGATGAAGAATAGAGTTGAAAATTTACTAAAGAGACCAGTTGAGGGTATGTTCATCGGTACTTTTCACTCTATAGGAGTAAGAATACTCAGAAAACATGCTGAATTAGTATCGCTTAAACGGGATTTTACAATTTTAGATACGGATGATCAAATACGATTAATCAAACAGGTTTTAGATATATTAAATCTCGATAAAAAAAAGTATGTTCCGAAGAACTATCTTTACTTTATAAATCAATTAAAAAATCTTGGATTAGATCCTGAAAAAATCTCTAGTCACGAATTCCAAAATTTTTCAAATGGCAAACTAAAAGGTATTTACAGTTTATATCAAGAGAGACTAAAAATATTTAATGCGGTTGATTTTGGAGACCTAATTTTACATCCATTGAATCTATTGAAAGAAAATAAAAATTTACTTAATCAGTACCATTCAAAATTTAAATATATCCTTGTTGATGAATACCAGGATACTAACGCATCTCAGTATCTTTTTTTAAGATTACTCGCAGAAAAAAATAGAAATATCTGTTGTGTTGGAGATGAGGATCAATCTATTTATGGTTGGAGAGGGGCGCAACTAAAAAATATATTAAATTTTGAAAAAGACTTTCCAGGTTCTAAAATCATCAGATTAGAACAAAATTATAGGTCATCAGCAAATATTTTAGCAGCAGCTTCAAATATAATTTCTGAGAATACAGAAAGAATAGGAAAAAAACTTTGGACAAGTGATTTGGATGGAGAAAAAGTGAACATTATAAATGTTGAGAATGATGAAATAGAGGCTTATCAGATTTCTGAAAAAATTAAGAATTTGAACAATGAGGGTGTAAAAAGTTCAGAGATAGCAATTTTGACAAGAGCAAGTTTTCAGTTTAAAGAAATAGAAGACAGATTTTTAAATGAAAATATAAGATATAGAGTTGTTGGTGGTTTAAAATTTTATGAAAGAAAGGAAATAAAAGATGCAATTTCTTTTTTTAGAATTTTAATAAACGAAAGTGATAATTTGGCACTCGAAAGAGTTGTAAACTTACCCAAAAGAGGAATTGGAAAGTCCGTTCTAGCAAAAGCAAATGAAAATGCGGATAAAAAAAATTTGACACTATTTGCTTCATTTCAGGATCTTATTCATTTAAAACAGTTCACAAATAAAGTTATTCAAAATCTAAAACTTTTTTTTAAAATTTTAGATAACCACAGAATTAAACTTACGAAGGCAAAAAATAGTGAGGTGGCAGGCTCACTTTTAGACGATATAGGTTATACTGAGATGCTTCTTAATGATAAAACACCAGAATCAGAGGGTAAACTTGAAAATTTAAAGAAGCTGATAGTTGACATTGAAAAAAGAGAATCTATTTCTGAATTTCTTGAGGAAGTAAGTTTGGTAATTGATAATTCAAACAATGATGAAAATAAAAAAAAAGTTTCATTGATGACATTGCATAGTGCTAAAGGTCTTGAATTTGAATACATTTTTTTACCAGGGTGGGAAGAAGGTATATTTCCAAATCAAAGAACCATTGACGAAACGGGAAATCTTGGCTTAGAAGAAGAACGAAGATTAGCCTATGTTGGTATTACTAGAGCGCGACTAGGCCTATCAATATTCTATTGTAACTACAGGAAGCAATATAATCAAAGTGTTTATAGAACAATTCCATCAAGATTTCTGTCTGAACTTCCGCAAAAAAACTGTGAGGTCAAGATTATTAACATTAATCAACAATTATCAAAAAGAAATAAAAGCTCAATAAAGAAATTGAGCTCAAAGTTTATCATCGGGGATAAAGTATTTCATGAAAGTTTTGGAAATGGAATTGTTTTAGGTACAGATTTTGAAAAAATTCAAGTAAAGTTTGAAAATTCAAGTGAAATTATTAAGTTACTCTCAAGTTATTTAAAAAAAGTTATTTGACATGCATAGTAAAATTCTAAAGCTTCAAAAAGAAATGAAAAAAAATCATATGGATGGGTATATACTTCCATGTACTGACGAATATTTAAACGAATATGTTCCGAATGTTAAAAATAGATTAAAATGGTTGACAAATTTTACTGGTTCAAATGGAATTTGCTTTATTTTGCGACGCAAATTACTTTTTTTTACTGATGGAAGGTACATACTTCAATCTAAAAAAGAGCTTTCTGAAAAATTTAATATTTTTGATACTTCAAAAATAAATATATTTGATTGGGTCACTAAAAATATTAAAGAAAAAAAATTTAAGATTTCCGTAGACATGAAAATAAATAGCATTTTTTTTATTGAAAAATTAATAGACGTTTTTAAAGAAACAAATAATAAACTAATATTAAATAAAAATAATTTTATTGATAATATTTTCAATAATATTGAAAACGAAAAAAGTAAAAATTTATTTTTTTTATCAGAAAGATACT